>JAAUYD010061694.1_pt1 | contig 34449 bp, 24 predicted proteins | sample 7278101 | NCBI WGS metagenome assembly JAAUYD01 (sample SAMN14350128, study PRJNA611818) | marine sediment metagenome | isolation source: surface marine sediment (0.6m) | place: French Polynesia: Moorea | collected 2018-08
ACCGGCAAAAGCCCCCCTAGCCCCCTCCCGAATCGGGAGGGGGAATTTGTTGGAGTAAAAAGCGCACTTTCTCATTGATCAAGCAAACTGTCCACCACTGAACCGTGTCGGGGAGGGGCTGGGGAGGGGTAAAATGACCAGCGGAAGACCCACCCCCTAGCCCCCTCCCGAATCGGGAGGGGGAATTTGTCGGACTAAAAAGCGCATTTTCTCATTGATCAAACGAAGAGTCCGCCGTTGAAGAATTGGGGGGTGGGCGAAAGTAAAAAAACCGGTTTAACAGACCAGTAAGCTAGATCCTGCACCCCAAATCCCAGATAAAGAGAAAGAAAACGGAGAGAAAAATTACCGTAAATAGTATTGCAGTACCAAGATATATCTGATACACTTTTTCTTAGGAAAAATTAAGGAAACCGGCTCACATATTTCCGGACTCGCCCGGGTCCGCGCAAGGAAGAGGAAAAAGTGAGCCACACGGAGGACAACAAAATGAAGGTTAAAACCAATGTCAAGTCTGGCGGTGGGGATGCTTGGAGCGGCTAATTTTTGCCCAGACTAAATGCTACCTGCGAATGGGAACCCATCGCAGGTTTTTTTTTGCCTTCTTGGACTCCATGATTCAGCACTGTACGAACTTTTGCATATTCTGGCAATTGTGATTATCGTTTGCTTTACTCCAAACGATTTGAGGTGGGATGAGGCTAGAAGAATCAGCCTTTTTTCAAACTGAACATTTACTGCGCAAACGGCCGTTTCAGCGCTGGCTGATCGCCGCGGCCCTTTGCCTTCTCCTGTGGGGCGGCTGGTTCTTTGGATGGCCCCTGCCTATAACCGCCACCAGCCAGCACGCCGAATTTTCCTCCCCGAACACCATTACCGCTCAATTCTCCCCGGACACAGCCCTAGCTCTGATCTCTAACCAAACCGCCGAAATCCGCGTTGATCAATTTCCCTGGCGTGAATTTGGCAGCGGCACCGGCATCGTGGGGCGTAACGACAGTCAAATACGGGAAGAGCTGGTGACGGTGGAAATTTTTTATCAGCACGGCCTGGAAAATCTCCCCCTCCAGCGTGGATTAACGGCCGAAATTATCGTCACGATCGAAGAAGCGACCCCGGCCGAACTGCTATGGCAGCGGCTGGTGGCGCGCACCGCCGGTGGCTAACTTCCCCTCATGACCCGCCCGCGCCGCAATATTCCGGAAATTATTCAAACATCCGCCATGGACTGCGGCCCGGCGGTGTTAAGCGCGGTACTCAACGGTTTTCACATCCACGCTGACTATGATCGCCTGCGTGAAGCGTGTCAAACCGATCTGGACGGAACCTCGATTGACGTCCTGGAAGAGATCCTAAACGAGTTTCAGCTGGATGCAGAGCAGGTCATGCTGCCGGTTGACCATCTGTTTTTAGAGACCTCACCGACGGCACCGGCCATTTTTGTGGTGCGACAGCCCACCGGTCTAACCCACTTCGTCACCGTCTGGAAAAAAACGTGGCGCGGCCGTTTGCAAATCATGGACCCGGCCGTCGGCCGCCGCACGCTTTCCATCGCTGAATTTAAAAAGAAACTGTATCATCATCGCTTTGACGTGCCGGCCGCAGGTTGGCGCGACTATGCCGGCAGCGACGATTTTCTCAACCCGCTGGCGGAACGGCTGGAAAAATGCGGCCTTAATCGATCAGAACGCACGAGCCTCATTCAGGCCGCCTGTCACGACCCCTCATGGGCCGCCCTGGCGGCGCTCGATGCCGCCGTGCGCTTTGCTCAAGCGCTCAAAAAATCCGGCATTGTCCGCCGTGTTGACCGGCCGCTGTTGGAAAAGCTCATCGCTACGCCAGCCGCTGACCAGCCACCGCTTATCCCCTGGAGTTACTGGTCTGTAGAACCCGCTTCAACTCATGATGGAGAAGGACAGCTGACCCTAAAAGGCGCGGTTCTCATCAAACTGCCGGCCCAGGGACCAGAGCCATCCTCCGAAGCCACGCCTGAGGTACAGGCGCTTTTGACCGATCGCCCGATCCGACCGGAGCGACTCATCTGGCGCCACCTGCGTCAGGACGGGCTGCTCAACCCGCTGCTGCTCCTGGCGTTGATTGCCCTGGCGGCCGGCGTCACTTTTCTCGAAGCCCTTTTTTGGCGAGGGACGCTGGAGTTGGCCAATTGGGGATTGTCGCTTAATCAGCAAACCGGGCTGCTTTTCGGATTTTTGTGTTTGCTGATCATCAACTCCGTGCTCAAAAAAGAAAAAGTCAGTCGGGTTCTGAGTCTGGCCCAATATCTTGAACTGCGTCTTCGCACGGCGATTTTAACCCGGCTCCCCTACACAAATGTACGTTACTTTGGCACCCGGCCGGTTTCAGACATGGCCGAGCGCAATCATAACCTCTATCGGGTTCGAGAAATTCCGCTGCGGGGCAGCCGCTTTTTAGAGCTTCTCTTTTTAATTGGTTTTAGCACGGCCGGATTAATGATGATTATTCCCTCGCTGGCCTGGCTGGCCCTGCTCAATGCCGCGGTGGCCATCACCCTGCCGTTGGTGGTGCAGCGCCTGCTGCAGGAAAAAGATCTACAGGTGCGGACCCACGTTGGGGCGCTTACTCAATATTACCTCGATGCGCTGCGCGGCATCGTTCCCGTCAAGGCTCACGGTGCGGAGCAAAGCCTGCTGCGAGAGCACGAACATCTTCTGACCCATTGGGGAGCGGCACGGTGGGATTTGCTGGAAAAGATGATTTCTTACACTGCTATCCAACATACCGTAGGCGGTGTCATCGCCATTGGCTATATCTGGCTGCACCGGCAGCAGGGACTGCCGCTGGGTCAGCTGCTGCTGGCCGCCTACTGGCTTCTCAACACGGTTGATTACGGTCAGGAGCTATCTCACATCGCCCGCCTCTATCCAACGCTGCGCAATTACCTGCTCCGAGCTGGTGAAATGATCAAAGCCGAGCCGGCTACGATTTCAACTGCAGGGGCCGCACCTTCTCTAGCCGAATCTGAGTTTGAGCCCCCCCGCGGGATTGAAATTTGCGGCCGGAAGATGTCCGTCAAAATCGGGGGGCAAACCGTTTTGTCCGATATCGACATGGACATTCCGGCCGGGCAGCATGTAGCCATCGTTGGTCCATCAGGGGCAGGTAAATCCACCTTGATCGGCACTCTCCTTGGCTGGCACGTGCTGCATGACGGGACGTTGACGTCAGACGGCCACCCGCTAAACGATCGGCAGATCGAACGGCTGCGCCAGGAAACCGCCTGGATCGACCCGGCCGTGCAGTTGTGGAACCGGCCGCTGTGGGATAATGTCACCTATGGGCTTTCTGATGGAAAGGGAATTCAGGCGGCCGAAATTATCACTCAGGCGGAGCTGATCAACTTTTTAGAGCGACTGCCCAACGGCTGGCGCACTCCTCTCGGGGAAGACGGCCGGCTGATCTCTGGCGGAGAAGGGCAGCGGGTGCGCTTCGCCCGCGGGCTGAGCCGGAAACATCCGCGCCTGATTCTCCTCGATGAGCCGTTTCGCGGGCTTGACCGGCCGCAGCGGGCCCGTTTATTAACCCTGGCCCGGCAAAAATGGGCTGAGTCGACGCTGCTGTGCGTTACCCACGACCTCTTTGAGGCGGAAACGTTTGATTGGGTCCTCTTTTTCCATGGTGGACGCCTCATCCAGCAGGGTCCTCCCGATGAGCTGAAAAAAGTCGAGCAGGGGCCATTTGCTCACTTCTACCGGCAAAATCAGGCGGTCGCCCAGCACATCTGGGCACCAGATCAGTGGATCCAATGGAAATTAAATGAGGGGGAGGTCAACGATGGCTGATCGCCTCCCTGCGCACGCCACCTGGCCGCTGACAGAGCTTTATCGCTGTCTGCAAACGCTGTCCCTGGCGGCCGGTTATCCACTGGCTCCGGCCGGGGAAGCAACTCCCTCCGGACCGAAAGCAAAAAATCGCATCCGGCTCGATCGGTGGATGCGAGCGGCCGGGCAGGCGATTCAAGTTGCCGCTGAACCGGTGACGTTGCCGGTGCAGGCATTTGGTGAGGCGATCGGAGCCTCCGCCCCTCTGCTGCTTCATCTACCGGGCACCGATGCGGCTGCTGAGCCGGAATTTCTGGCAATCCTGTCTGTTTCCGACACGAAGGCCGTGGTGATCGACACCCACGGTCAACCGCTGCAGGTGCCGCTCAAGACAATTACTTCTCACTGTTTGGGTCAGGCGGAGCAGGAGAGGCATGCTGAGCTGCACCGGGCGGTATTGAGCATTAACCCCAGAGCGGATGAAACACACCTTAATCGCCTTCTGGAAAATCAGGAAGGGCAGCGGCCGGTGGCTTTTGGCTGGCACATCCGTCTGCCGGCCGATACGTCGATCCGTCACGCAATTCGGCAGCAGAAGTTGACCGGGGCCGTCTGGGGATTTGTAATCGCCCACGGTGCGGCTCACGGCGTATGGCTGGCCGGCTGGTTCTGGTTGGGGAAAGCGATTTTGACCGGCACATTTTCACTCGGCTGGTTTTTCGCCTGGGCGCTGGCTCGTTTGACTTTGATTCCCTTGCGGGCGATGAGTGAATGGTTTCAAGGTCGTTTTTCGATTGGTCTGGGGGCCATTATCAAGCGACGTCTGCTGGCCGGGGCGTTTAATCTCGATGGCGATCAGATCAAGCAGCAGGGGATCGGGCAGCTCATCGGGCGGGTGCTCGAATCGGAAGCGGTAGAAAATTTGCTGCTGCAAGGTGGCTTCCTGCTTCTTTCAGGAACCATCGAAATCTGTTTCGCATTTTGGATATTGAGTCAGACGGGCGATCCGGGATTTCTTTTGGGGCTGCTGGTTCTCTGGCTGATTACGATGGGAGTCCTGAGCGGCTTCTACTACCGGGCGCGCCACCGCTGGACCGTCCATCGGCTGGGTTTAACCCATGACCTGACTGAAAAAATGAGCGGCCATCAAACCCGCCTGGCCCAGCTGGCTAAATCGCGGTGGCACGAGGCGGAAGATGAGCAGCTGGCCGCCTATGGCGAGGCGATTTTGGGCATGGATCGCTGGTTTGCCTGGCTGCAGCCGCTAATCGTTTATGGCTGGCTGATCTCTGCCGCCCTGGTTCTCTTTGGCAATCTCTCCTTTTATGTCAACCAACAGCCGCTGATGGCGGCCACGATTGGCGGCATTCTGGCCACGGCCATCGCCCTCAGCAAACAAATTCGAGGAATCAGCCAGCTTATCGATGCCTGGATCGCCTCGACACACATTCGAGAATTTTTGACTCAGGCCGCACCGCAGCCGTCTCCACCCGTCCCAACCGCTGCGGAGGGGGAATTCCCGCTGTTAACCACCCATCAGCTCAATTTTCGCTATCGACCAAACGGCCCACCCGTCATTAAAAACCTTGACCTCAATTTATTTACCGGTGATCGGGTTTTGCTTGAAAGTCGCTCCGGTGGGGGAAAATCCACCCTGGTCTCGCTGCTGGCCGGTTTGCGCCGCCCTCAATCCGGCCTGGTGCTGCTCAACGGGCTCGATCTGCAAACCGTCGGCCGGGAAAGCTGGCGCCAGCAAATCGCTATCGCCCCGCAATTTCATGAAAACCACATCTTTTTGGGCACCCTGGCGTTTAATTTGCTTTTGGGCCGCCGCTGGCCGGCCACCGGAGAAGACCTCGCTGAAGCGGAAGCGCTGTGTGCCGCCATCGGCCTCCAGCCGCTGCTAAACCGGATGCCGTCCGGCATGCAGCAGGTGATCGGTGAAACCGGCTGGAAGCTATCCCATGGGGAACGCACCCGCATCTATTTAGCCCGGGCGCTGCTGCAAAACGCCCCCATCACCATTCTCGATGAAAGTTTTGGCGCTCTCGATCCGGTGACGTTGAAAGAGGTGATGGAAACCGCCCGCAGCTGGAACACCGCCCTGGTGGTGATCGCCCACCCGTAGAAGACGAAAGACCAGAGACAGGAGACTGGAAATCAAGATACCTTTCTCCTGTCTCTCGTCTCCTGTCTCTCGTCTCTTCTCTCTGGTCTTTAAAACTTTCTCTCGTCTCTGGCCTCGACTCTCCTGTCTTTATACAATTACGCCATGCTCCGTCCAAGACCCGCACTCACGGCCGCCATAATTTTTTTTGGTGGGTTAACGCTTTACACGATCACTCTGGCTCAAAGCGTATTAACGGCCGATAATGGAGAATTTCAGTGGATCGGGGCCACCCTCGGTCTGGCTCACCCCCCCGGGTTTCCACTTTACACCGCGCTGGCTTTTCTATTTTCAAAGCTGCCTTTCTGGACCGCTGCGGTCAACATTAGCTGGTTCTCGGCCGTAAGCGGCGCTTTCGTGCTGATCATCGTCTATTACACCACGCTCGACCTTATTCCTGACCATCCTCGGCCGTCGTCGGCCTTAATCGGGAGCGCGATCGCCGCCCTGGCCCTGTCCACCAGCACCACCTTTTGGGCGCAGGCCACCACCGCCAATATTCGTATGCTGACCGCGCTCTTCGCCGCCTTGGCGCTGTGGGCGCTGGTGCGTTTGGCTGCTTCCGGACCGTTTCGCTCACTCTGGTTTAATCCATTGGCCGGTTTTGCCCTGGCCATCGGCTTTGGATTAACCCATCACCTATCCCTGGCGTTTATGGCCCTGGTCATGGGCATTTTTGCCTTGTGGATCGGCCGTGATGATCTCAAACAGCCCAAAATGTGGGGAGTAATTGCCCTTTACGGCGCATTTTCAGCGGTTCCATGGGTCTATCTGCTCTTGATCGAACCCGAATTACGCAGCTGGCAAGAATTTTGGACCTACGCCCTGGGCCTGGGATTTCGGGGGGACTTCTTTTATTTTCGCACGCTCCCGGAGCTGGTTGACCGGCTGGTGGTGATGGGGAATGTGTTGATGTTTCAATTTTCTCCGATCGTGCTCATTGGGGCTGCGGCCGGGTGGGTTTTGCTGCTGCGCCGCCGCCTGGCCCTGGGTTTGCTGTTAGGCGGCGTTTTTGCCGTCCACACATTGATTACGGCTACATACCGCGCGCCGCAAACGGTTGAGTATATGCTGCCGGCTTACCTTCCCGTCGTGATTTCATTGGGGTTTTCCGTTAGGGCGTTAATGGACGGGATGGGTGAGGGTCATCGATGGCGTCTGGCGGCCCGATGGGCGATTCCCGTGCTGTTTATCGCCGTGGCCTTGGGACAGGGCGTTGCCCGTTATCCATCGTTCGCTTATCTCAGCTCATCAAGCGACACACAGGATTATGTCAACCAAATTTTGGCTGGCGCACCTGAAAATGCGGCTGTGCTGGCGGAATGGCATTGGTACACCCCTCTAAAATATGCGCAGGATGTAAACGGGGCGCGGCCGGACGTAGATATCCTCTTTGTCTTTCCCCAATCCGCCGATTACGGCCGCGATTGGGCCACAGCCATCGATCAAGTTCTTGACGACGGCCGAGCGGTTGTGGCCACCCACTTTGATGAAAATGCCTACCGCGATTTACCCTCGCCAACCCCCCTGGCCGAAGCGTACCTGTTTGCGGCCGCCCCACCTTTGATTCCAGCGGAAAATCTATCACCCCCTACCCCAAAGACCTCGCTCAAATTTATTAGCTGGGAGATGAGCGGTCAAGGCAATGCTGATTTATCTGAAGGGGTGACCATTCACGTGGCCTGGGAGCTAATTGCGACCGCTCCTGACGATCTACGTCTCTACGCTCAACTCATCTCTCCCGACGGCCGATTGGTCGCTCAGGACAATCAGGCGATCTCCGCTGAGGTACGCGATTTAAATTTAAGCCGATTCCGCCTTCATCCATTTGCCGGTACCCCTCCAGGCCTCTATCGGCTGGTTGTCGGTGCTTATGTGCCAGATGATCCAGAGCAGCGTGATGAACTCACCCTGACTGAAATTGAGGTGCACGGGAGCAGATGGCGACCGGTAACGCTAAATCCCGTTCAGTGGGCGCAGCCGGCCGCCAAACGCACCCTGGTAGGTTATGATTGGGACAACACCCTGCCGGGAGCAAGCCGTCTGTATCTCCATTGGCAGCTCGAAAACGGCCGCTATTGGAGCGAAACGATTGATCTGCCCCCTGACACCCCCCTGATTTTAAACAACGTTGAGCGCGGTTTTTCACCACCTGACGCGATTACCTTACAGCCGGCTTCTAATGCGCATTACGTGCCCTTTGGTCAGGGGATTGTGTGGTTGGGAAACCAGCGCCCTCTGGCGGAACAATCCACGCCCCCTGGAAGTGAGCTGTTTACCACACAGCGGTTTGCGGCCGCTCAGCCGGTGGCGCGCGATATCGGGTTCGCCGTGCGCTTGATCGGTTTGCAAGATGACGATTATACTTGGGCGTGGCTCAATCCGGACGACGACGCTGACATCCCGGCCATGGGTGCCATTCCCACTCTCAAGTGGATTGCCGGATCCGAAATCCACCACCCGCGCCGGTTGACGATCCCCGATCAGGCGGTTGCTGGACAGCGTATCGAAGGATTTTTAAGGCCGTATGACGTTTTTACCAACGCGCCCCTGCCCATTCTCGATAACCGCCTCTCTGCGGCCGGCAAGCAGTGGGTTCCTTTTGATTCAGCTGCGGTTGAAGAGCCGTAAGTTTTGAGTAAAGAATTGTTAAAAGAAGCCACGGATTAACACGGATTTTCACAGATTTCTTTCTCTAATCCTTCGGCTGCGCTCAGGACAGGTTCTGCGCTGCGCGCTCTGCGGACAAATTAATTTTAATCGTGATCCACTTAACTGCATTGTCCCAGAATTAATCTTTACCAGTGAGTGAATGGCTTCGGCAAGCTCAGCCACCGCTGCTCTAGAGGCCTGAGCCTGTCGAAGGCCGGACAATCAATTTAATGTTGCTTGAAAAAACTTTTGGCACAACGTTTTAACCACTCTGTTACAAAAAATTTCTTGAGGGGAGAGATCTAAACATTATGTTAACTACAACGATCCACGACACCGTTTATACCTTTCAGCCAGTAGAAGCTGTTCAATCCGAGCTGCCAGCCGATTTTACGTTGGCTGACGTGATCACTCACCGGCCACCCCAGCGCCTTTTTTGGCAGGCGGCCGATCGCCTCGACACGGTTCGCGCTAAATTGTTGGCCGCCGTTCCCTGGCAATTTACCGCCGAGGCGCTCCCGGAACTCGCCGACAGATTAACGGCGATTCTGCGGTCTGAATTAATCGCCCAATCGGGGAGCTTCGCCATGACGGTCGACGCCGTTGACATGATTGTCCTTGATTTTCGCGACCTGCTCATGTCCGGAATATACGCCTTGATCGAGCAGTTGGTTTCCCCCACCGAGGTTCAGCTGGAAGCGCCGCAATTTTATGTCAACAAATTTTTGTCTGACACGAGCTACTGGGGCAGCGACACTTATCCGGTTAACGATGCTGAAGGCGATCAGTGGGTTTTGCAAATCGCCTACAACCACTTTGGGCCGTTTGGCGGCCGGCTCACGTCTGATAAGAACGAACAGCCGCTCTTCCTGCTCGATCTTTCTTTGTCCGATCCGGCCGGGCAACCGCTGCAGCAGCTGGCCACCGCCATATTGGGCCGTCTTTTTGAGCAAAAAGGGGATCGTTAGACATATGACTCGCTTAATTTGCGTGCGCCATGGGCAAACCACCTGGAACAAAATCCAGCGGGTTCAGGGGCAACAAAATTCACCTCTTGATGAAACCGGCCGCCTGCAGGCGCAGCTGGTTGGAGAGCGGCTAAAAAGTGAAGCGGAAATCGCCGCAGTATATGCCAGCGATCTGCAGCGGGCTTACCACACCGCCGAGGCGATTGTGGCCCATCATCCTCATCTGACCATTCAGGCTGACCAGCGGCTGCGGGAAATCCACCTCGGCCGTTGGGAAACTCGCCTGTGGTCTGAAATCCAAGCCACCGATCAGGCCCTCGTCAAACGCTGGCAGGAAGACGTCTCTCAAATCATTCCACCAGGCGGGGAGTCAATCAAAGCGATGGCGGCCCGGATTTCCGCTTTTCTCGACGAAATGGTCCTCAACCATAATGACGACACCGTTTTGCTTGTGGCTCATGGGGGCACCATTCGCTGTATATTGACGATTGTCCTCGAATGCCCTCTCAAAATGGTGTGGCGTTTTGGCACGGACAACACCTCAATCACGGAGCTTACCGTCGGCGAAGACGGCCCCTTCCTGTCCCGCTTAAACGACACCTTTCACCTGATGAATTTACAGGATTAGCTCGCCTATCCCCTTTTGGTGGTGCCTTTCTCCTTCACGATTCATACCCGTGTGGATGGGTGGAATGCCACTCCCAGGCACTGGCGATAATCGACTGCAAATCGGGGTATTGCGGTGACCAGCCGAGCTCTTGCCGAATCGACTCGCTGCCGGCAACAAGCACGTCCGGGTCGCCTGGACGGCGCGGCCCAACTTCGGCCGGAATCGGGTGACCGGTGACCGCGCGGGCGGTTTCAATCACTTCCTTGACGCTGTACCCGGTCCCGGTTCCCAAATTAAAGCGCCGGCTTCCGCGGTCCAGCGCCTCCAGGGCCAAAATATGAGCGGTCGCCAAATCGACCACGTGCACATAATCGCGAATGCACGTGCCATCCGGCGTGTCATAATCATCGCCAAAAATCATAATTTTATCGCGCTGCCCCAGCGCCACCTGCAAAACAAGGGGAATCAAATGGGTTTCCGGATCGTGATCTTCACCGATATGGGGCAAATCGCCGCAGGCGTTGAAATATCGCAGGGCCGCATAGCGCATGCCATAAATTTGATCGCACCAGTGGAGCGCCCGCTCCAGGAAAAATTTTGACTCCCCATATGGGCTGCCCGGCACAATCCTTTCATTTTCATCAATCGGCATTTTTTCCGGATCATCAAACAAATTGGCTGTCGATGACAAAATGAAGCGTTTAACCCCGTATTTGACGGCACTCTCCATCAAATTCATGCCGTTAATGACGTTGTCCCGCAAATATTTAAACGGCTCAGCCATCGATTCCGCAACCAGCGTAAACGACGCGAAGTGCATAATCCCTTCCGGCCGATGTTCAGCCAAGGCGGCCTCAACCGCAGTTGTGTCAGCCAAATCAGCTTCAATAAAGACCGCCCGATCGTCAACCGCCTGGCGATGACCCTGGTACAAATTGTCGAGAACCACCACTTCATACTCTCGGGCCAATAACTCATGCGTAACGACGCTGCCGATATAACCAGCTCCACCGCTGACCAGTATCTTCATAACACCTCTCCCAAATTCAGGCTGCCACCTGAGTTAAAATGATTTGCAGGGTAATAGTATATGATTTACCGACATTGAGAAAATGCACTCCCTTTTTGGATATTCATGCAGGCAAAAAAAATGAGGTGAAGATTAAGCGGGCGCTTAACCTTTCACCTCGGGGGGGAGCCTATGCACTTTTTAGTATACTCAACTAAAGTACTATGTCAATAGCTTTACAGTCAATCTGTAATATTTGGGACAACGGTACTATCGATTTAGCGATTTTTACGCGGTTTTTTGCGAATTTGAGGGTGCTTTACACCGCAATGATTAAATAGATTTCATTTTGGGAGGGGTAGAAGTTAAGCGAAATATCCTATTCATCATCTGCGGGAGGCAAAATTTCGCGGGCTTTGTTGTTGCCCGGCATCGGCCCGATGATGTTTTCTTCTTCCATGCGATCGATCAATCGGGCGGCGCGAGTATAGCCGATTCTAAAACGTCGCTGCAGAAGAGAGGTTGACGCTTTCCCCAATTCGCGAACTAGAGCGACCGCATCATCCCACAAATCATCCTCGCCAAACTGCTGGGCAAGAAGCGCTTTTTCCTGTTCTTCAATGAGCTGCTCCCGCATCTCCTCCCAAAGAGGAGGCTGTGGCTCAGCTTCCTGAACTTTTGATGGCTTCTCTTTTGGTGTGGGCGCTGTGGCTTTGGCGGCCTTTTGCCGCCGCTGCTGCTTGGCCTCTTCTTCATCGTCTAAATCATCCGGTATCAGTGGATTGGCGTCTTCCGGAGCTTCCTCAGCCAGCATGGTCACCGGCTCTGGAGCAGAGTGATCCTTTTTAATCTGTTCAAGGGCCGCTTGTTTTTCTTCTTTTTCGGCCGATGAATCCCGATCCCACACGTCAGAATTGAGCTCTTCTTTGGCCACAGCATCGGTTTCGGCGGTAAATAAGTTACTTTGCCGTTCCTGGGCTATTTCGCTTGTGGCCCGTCGCCGTTCCTGTTTCCAATACTCGATAATTTTGTTTAATTCAGCATCACTGACAAAACACCCCTGCATGCGCACCGGGGCCGGGGCGGTGGGGCTTTGGAAAAGCATATCGCCCTGTCCAAGCAATCTTTCCGCTCCCACCGTGTCTAAAACCACCCGGCTGTCGGTGCTTGAGGCCACGGCAAAAGCCACCCGGGCCGGGAAATTAGCCTTGATCAGGCCGGTTACGACATCCACCGACGGCCGTTGCGTGGCTAAAATCATGTGAATGCCGGTCGCCCGCGCCATTTGAGCCAGTCGGGCGATGCTCCGCTCTGTATCTTCGGGAGACATCATCATCAGGTCAGCCAGCTCATCGATAATAATCAAAATATACGGCAGTTTTTTCCGCTTCTTTTTGACCGCTTTGGCGTTGTAATCTTCGATATTCCGCGCGCCATTTTCGGAAAGCAGCTTGTAGCGGCTGTCCATTTCGCGCATCGCCCACTGCAGGGTACCAACCACCCGATCCATATCGACCACCACCGGAGCGGCCAGGTGTGGAATGCCGTTGTAGCCGGTTAATTCAACCCGTTTGGGGTCAACCATGACCAATTTTAAATCTTCCGGTGAGTTTTGCAGCAGCAGGCAGGCGATAATGGCGTTGATGCAAACCGATTTACCCGAGCCGGTGGCCCCGGCTACAAGCATATGCGGCATTTTAGACAGGTCGATAGAAATCGGTATCCCGGCCACATCTTCCCCAAGACCGATAGCCAGAGAGGTTTTTTTCCCGAGCTTGCCAAATCCGGATGACTCCATGACGTCGCGCAGCGAGACCAGCGCTTTCGCTTCGTTTGGCACCTCGATGCCCACGTACGGCCGGCCGGGAACCGGCGCCTGGATCCGCACGGAGCGGGCCGCCAGCGCCAGAGCCAAATCATCGGCCAAACTGGCAATTTTACCCACTTTGACCTTGGTGCGTTTGCCGCTGCGCTGCACCAGGAATTGTGGTTCAACACAATATTGGATAATCGTGGGTCCGTGATTCACATCAACCACCACCCCCGGTGCGCCAAAACTGGTCAGGGTTTCTTCGATGACCAGCGCCTGTTGGTGAATGTGTTGATCGTTGGTGGAGGAGTCGCTGCCTAGATTGAGCATATCGCTCAGCTGCGGCAAGCGCCAGGAGCGAACGCGGTCTGTATCGCTGCCGAGAAATATCGGCTGCGGAGCCTCGGCCGGCTGCGTCTCTTGCCGGCTGCCTCGTCCGCCCCGAGCTCCTTTCTCTTTATCCTCGGGTGATTTCTTTTTTAAGGTTGCTTTTGATTTACGCCGACCGCGAGCGGGCGCTTCAGTAATCGGTGCAGATCGCCTGGGAGCGGTTTCTTCGTCTTCCTCTTCTTCTTCATCAACCGCTTCTACCCCGGCCGTCACGGCCCGTTCACTGCGGCGTGGAAAAGGGATTAAGGCTGGCTGGACGGGTGCTTGATCTTCTCGTTCCCAGGTGAAATAGTCGCGCAGATCGGCCCACCTGATTCCGGTGGCCATAAACACGGCCGCGATTCCCAAGACAATTAAGATAAAGACCGTCCCAAATAATCCAACCGCATCAATTAAGAAGTTTGAAGAAATATAGCCAACCCATCCTCCCCCAATCTGGGCGGCCAAAACGTTGTCAAACGTGCTGTATCCATTCTCCCATAAAACGGCGAGTATTGTCGCAAATGTTTGAAAAACCAGGAAAAGAAACACACCACCCGTCAGCCTTAAAATCGAAAGCGGCGGTGGGTTTTTAATTCCCCATAAAACAAGCCAAAAACCCGACAGCAGCAGGGCGGTCAGGGCCACAGGCATCCCCCATCCAAAAAGCGACCATAATCCATTTAGAAGGGCACCGGTTAAAAACCCTTGATTGGTTGAAAGCAATCCAAGAAGGGCCAAAACCCCAACGGCAATCAGCAGAAAGCCGGTGATCATCCCCCGCAGACGCCAGTCGCCACCAGATCGCTTGCTTTTTCGACGCGTGGATCTTTTTTTTGCGGATCGAGAAAACGAAAGCCACTGTGGCCAGGATCGCTTGCTGCCGCTCTTTGTTCGAGTTGACGACTTCCTGGTTTTTGATTTTTGCGAGGTCGATTTTTTTGCAGAAGATCGGCCGCTCGTCTTTCGTTTGGTTTGTCTTGAGGTCTTTGAGGATGTCCCGCCACGGGTTGTCGTTTGACGGGATTCGCTCCGCCGCCTTTGCTTTTTAGGTGGAGTTTTTGCCTTCTTTTTACTCATAGCTCAAATGTTTCACGCCATTATACCATAATTTTATGTCATACTGCAGCGCCTGAGCCCTGTGACAATAGTCCTGGTAATTCACCATTTTAAGTATTTCGCTTAAGAACCGTGAAGTGAATTGTGGAGAAAGTGGAGATCATGTGGAGATTTTTATCACCGATCAACCGCTGTGCTAAAATATCCTTACTACCCCAAATTTAATTCACCGAAACCGAATTTTCCATTTTGCGTAATGGCAGTAAGTGGCTTCAAATTCAAATTTGAAAACCCTACATCCTTCATCTTTCACGCGAATCATACTCACTCTAACCATCATCACTGCCCAAATAAAAGCAAAAACAGGTTAGGAAGTATTTATGTCCTCCCGACAAAAATCGACGTCACCCTCTCAGCTAACCGCTCTTGCTGGATGGTTTTTTTTATATTTCTTGCTGGCCATCGTGATGACCTGGCCGGCAGCCGGCCGTTTGGGCACGCACATTCCCGGCAGTGAAGGGGACGCCTGGGTTCATTTATGGACATTTAATTGGGTCAAAACCGCTCTGCAAAGCGGGCAAAACGTTTATTTCTCAAATGAGCTTTTTTATCCTCAGGGTGTTTCTCTCATTCAACACAATTTTGCCTGGTTTCATATTGCCTTATGGCTTCCTCTCCAGGGGCTGGTTGGAGAGGCGGCCGCCTACACGCTGGTCTTTGTGGGTGGCTTTGCCTTCACCGGCGTGACCACCTTTTTCCTGGCAAAATATTTGACCGGGTCTCAGCCGGCGGCTTTTATCGCCGGCTTTATTGCCGCCTTCTGGCCATACAATTTATCCCACCATAATCACCCCAATTTGATCTTTATCGGTTTTATTCCCGTTGCTCTTTATCTTATCGACCGGTTAATTAAACTCCCAAACCGAAAAAACACCGTCAATTTAGCAATCGCTGTGGCCTTAATTGGGATCGTTCGCTGGCAGCACTTTGCTTATGCCGCTCCCCTGCTTATCGGATTTTGGTTGTGGCGCTGGTGGGAAACCAAGCCCCACAAGCAGCAGCGTTGGTTATTTATTTGGCGCGACAAGCGAATTCGTCAAACCGCCGTGGCCCTGATTATCGGCACGTTGGTCATGTCCCCATTACTACTCCCTTATTCGCTTCCTTTATTTAGCCAATCACTTTCTTTTACCGGGCTCAACGCATCGGAAATTGCTACCGGGTCAACCGATCTACTCGCCTATCTAACCCCCAGTCGTTACCATCCCTTATGGGGGGAGTGGGCTTTTAATCACACCGCCAACTTCTTGATCAACCGCGTCTTTACCCCGTTTCTGGGTTATACCACCTTGGGTTTGCTCGGAGCAGGAATTCTCTGGCGACGAAAAGCGATTCGGGGTTGGCTGTGGATGGCTGGGATTCTAATTCTCTTAGCCCTGGGGCCGATCTTGATGATCAACGGCGCGCCGTTTATACGGTTACCTTTTTCGTGGCTTGAGAACAGTTTTTTTGCGGCCGTTGTTCGCCGGCCGGACCGCTTCAACGTTATGTTAAGTATCCCGGTGGCGGTTGCCGCCGCATATGGATTTCAAGCGATCCAGCTCAGGCTAAAAAATTCTTACAAAATGCTGTTCACCGTGCTTATTACCGGGCTAATTTTGTTTGAGTACATCGTTACTTTTCCGACCTTTCCCTTAACGATGCCCAGCTGGTACACCACCTTGCTGGAAAAGGTCCAAACGGCCGCGATCCTCGACTTGCCAATGCACAACCGTACCTTTGATGAACAATACATGTATTATCAGATGTATCACGGAAAGGCCTTGGTAGGCGGGCACGTTTCACGCCCCCCAAATGAAGCATTTCAGTTTATCAATCAAATTCCCATGATTCAGGCGGATATTTGGGGTGAACCTCCCGAAAGCGTTCTCAATGTTGGATCTCAGCTAAAACAGCTGGCGTCCAATGAAATTGATTACGTCATATTACACAAACAATTTCTCAGTCAAGATAAATTAACCCGCTGGAAAAATTGGCTCACCATCGCCCCGGTCTTCGAAGATGACCAGCTCGTGGTTTATGAGACCGCAGTCGATCTTTCACGGGATCTCAGCTTGACTTCCCAACAAAGGTCTCGCCGCCTGAACGCCGTTTCTTCAAATCTAATTCAATCCGAAGTTGGGCAGGATGACTGGCTGAAAGCGAACGTGACCTGGGGCAGCATACGGCCGCTTGGAAAAGATTTAAAAGTGTGTTTTGCCTTAATCAGTGAACGTCAACAGGCAGATCAGGACATTCAAGCGTTGGGGTGCCAACCGCTGTCCCCTGACTACCCCACATCGATGTGGCCCAGTCAGGAAATCGTCCACAGCCACTATGATATTCACGTCTCCCCCTTTATAACGGGAGGGGAGTACCAGCTTGCGGCCCAGCTGCAGGGAGAAAACGGACCAATTGAAGGGCACCAGCTGCTAGGAGAAGTAACGGTTCGGGCAATGGAGCGAGTATTTTCACCGCCGTCACCCCAAAAATCGGTTGCCTATACCTGGGAAAACAATATCAAACTGGTTGGCTATGATTTGGATGAGGGGCAGCTCTCGCTTCACTGGCAAGCCACGGAGCGCATAAAAAGAAGCGCCGTCGTTTTTGTCCATTTAATCGACCGGGCGACGGGGGAGATATTGTGGCAGCATGACGCCATCCCTCGCGATTGGAGTTACCCAACTACCTGGTGGGAGACCGGGGAATTTGTGACCGAAACGATCAATTTTCCAACAGACTTACAGCAGCTGCCTGTTCAAGTTTATATCGGACAGTACGACGTTGAAACACAAGAGCGATTCTCAGTGACAGACAGCACCGGGCAGGAAATGATCAATCACACCATTTCCCTTTTTGCACTAGACAATTAAGGTCTGTTCACAATTCAACGCGGGGATACAACCGACCCAACTTCTCTAAATCCACTTATTGATGAGTCACCATTTTTGGTCCGCAGCGTGGTGCGGCCGGCTTCTAATTTGCAGCCGCGCTACATCCCTGTCGGATAATCAAAAAAGCGACACTCAACACCAAATTCCGATGTCAAATGACGTCCTAATGCTTGAACGCCCACGGTTTCCGTGGCGTAGTGCCCGCCAAAAATGACGTTTATCCCATAATCGGCCGCCTGCCAGAAATGCGCGTGTGATGTTTCTCCGGTGATATATGTATCCGCTCCCAACGCTTTGGCCTCACCCACTTTATCCGCCCCGGCACCCGATAAAATGGCGATACGTTGCGCCAGTTGAGGACCAAACCCAAGTAAACGAGCGCTGGTTTGCAGGTTTGCATTCAATCGATTGACCACCTCCTCAACGGCGATGGGGGCGCGCGTACCAATTACCGCCAGCGGTGTACCCTTTATTTCCGCCCACCACGATCGATTTTCGAGCTCCAGTAAATCCGCCAGCACGGCATTATTGCCAACGGTTTGATGGGCATCCAGGGGAAGATGCGCCGCATAAAGATGTATATCATTTTTTAGCAGCCGCCTGACCCGCTTCCCCAGCGGACCGGCAATGCGCTCCGGGCCACCCCAAAAAATTCCGTGGTGCACCAGCAGCATATCCGCCCGCCATTCAACGGCCGCTTCGATAATATCTGGGGCAACATCAACCGCCAATGCAATCCGGCCAACGACCGCCTTATCCGCTTCAACCTGTAACCCCTGAGGACCATAATCAGCAATTTCTGCCACGCGCAGATATCCATCTAAATAGTCAGCCAGCTGCGTAACGGGTACACCTTTATTAGTAAATGAATTTTTCATGCAAATTTGCTCAACTAAATCTCTTATTTATCACCACAATTATTTTAGCGTTCCCCTTCAATACCGTAAACAGAAGTTGATAAATGACAGCAATCTTGGTCGAACCATTAAGATTGTGGTAAAAAAACAGCTGAAAAACCGTTCAACATTTAGAATTAAATAGGAACCATGACAATTAATGCCAACATTAAGTCGGACCCTTTAAGGGAACCGGTTCTCATTTTGAACGCGAATTTTGAGCCCTTGCATGTCAGCACCACCAAGCGCGCTTTAGGGCTTCTTTTTTCGGGTAAAGCCGAAGTGATTATCAATGGTCGAGGATATATACACTCGGCCACGGCCAAATTTGGCATCCCTTCCATTATTCGGCTAAGTCACATGATCCGCCGCCCACGCCCCAGAGTCAATTTGACCAAGCGGGAAATCATGCGGCGCGATAACTTTACCTGTCAATATTGCGGGAGTAACACCAGTATTTTAACCATTGACCACGTCATCCCCCGCCATTCGGGGGGGCAACACCGCTGGGAAAACGTCGTCGCCGCCTGTCAGACTTGCAATCGTCGCAAGGGCGGCCTAACCCCTGAACAGGCAAATATGCCTCTGAGGCACACCCCTAGAGAACCTAAACCAACGGCGCTATATCGTTTTAGTAAGTATTTAAATCATCGTGAAGAGTGGAATCAATTTTTGAACGGGTGGTAATTTTCGTTTATCTTTCCGGATTTGGGGGACGGCCGGCCAATTCAATGATCTGAGGGAGCCCTTTGTCAACTAGCTGCTGAACTTCCCGAACCATCTTTTCGTAATTCAATTTAGCGCTCCCATATGGATCTGAGATGTTGTACTTTCGATTCTCTACCATTTGGGACAAAAGATAAATCTTGTCCGCGGCAGCAGGAAATTCAACCCGCAGTGCCTCTACATGCCCTTTCTCCATACAAACAATTAAATCGCTCTGGTTGATGAGCTCCTCGTTGACCATTTGGGCCCGATGATTTGAAATATCAATTTTTTCCCGCTCCAGGAGAACTTCGCGACTAAAGCGTGAGGCTTCGCGCGGCTCAACTGCCCAGGTGCCGGCCGACACGACTCTCCAATCTCCACGTCCTTGCTGCGTCAGGCGGTCTTGCAACAGCGCTTCAGCTACCGGGGAACGACAAATATTTGCGGTACAAACAACGAGAATTTGGGTCATATTTCTCTTTAAATCAGAAGCATTAGGCGATGTTGGCAATTGAATAATTATGTCAACATAACCCAATCTATGGGGGCCGCAGCATGCTGCGGCCCCCTGTCTATTTATGCTGATGTTCTAGCTCAGATTTTTGACTTCAGCTCTACGGCCTTTTGCTAATTAGATGTTGATCCTTGAAGTAGGCGCGTTTTCCCAATCGCGCCTATATGCCTATCAAACAAACAAGCAGCATTAGCCCGTCATAGATCATTATGAGAGTTCAGGCATGAGCAGCCCATAATTGCCGTCACGACGACGGTAGAGGACATTTATCATGTCTGATTCTCGATTAAAGAATACAAAGAAATCATGACCCAGGAGCTCCATTTGCTCGCCAGCCTCTTCCAGGGACATCGGCTGCAAGGAAAACTGCTTCTGCCGCACGACAATCGGTTCACTATCCTCTTCTTCCAAATCAATGGGTAGGGGCTCAGCCACGACGACCTCATCCACGCCGCCATTGGCCCGCCGGCGCTGGCGGCGTTTGCCGCGGTAGCGATTAATTTGCCGGTAAATTTTGTCTAAAACGGCATCCACGGCGGCGAAGATATCGTTGGAACGCTCTTCCGCGCGCAATATTGTGCCCCGATCATCACGCACGGTGATTTGGGCGATTTGACGGCTGGTTACCTGTTTAGACTTCTGCTCCGCCAAATCCACCCGCACATCAGCGAGGGTTGGCATATATCGATCTAGACGCTCAGTTTTCTTTTCAACATACGTTTGAAGGCGGTCCGTTAATTTCAAACCGGTGACGTGAATTGAAAGTTCCATGAGAATCTCCTTTTGATGCAGATGGTTAATAAAATATTTTTACCAAGTCAACGGCCGGTTGTCGACCCGGTTGACAACGCTCTGGCGAGGCAAAACCCACGCACAGAAGCGGCACCGGCCTGCTGCAGCACGACGGCCGCCGCAGCCAGAGTTGAACCGGTGGTACAAACGTCGTCAATTAATACAATCGCCCGGCCGGCAGCCTGCGCTGCATCAACGGCAAACGCATCAGCTACATTTTGACGACGCTCAACGGCGTTGAGATGAGCCTGGCTTGGCGTATCCCTCGTCCGCCACAGCATATCCGCTGCCAGCGGCCAGGAGCGATGGGAGGCCAAACCTTGGGCGAGAAGATAACTTTGATTGTAACCGCGCTCTTGCTGCCGCTTATGGTGAAGGGGGATGGGCACGAGAGTCGGTGAAAGTTGATTCCACGCCATTTGGTGACAGTATGTATCCATCAACGCAGCCAGGGGTTGTGCGAGGCCAAACTGCCCACGGTATTTAAATGCATGAATGATACGTGATAATGGGGAAGCGAAAACAAATGGCGCATAAATAAGGTTGTCAAAACGGGAAATGTGATGGCAACCACAGGTAGAAGGCACTTCCTTCCCACAGCGCAGGCACATTGGCTGGGGAGCAAGCCCCATTGCAGCTTGACAGTCGCTGCAAATCAGGGCACCAGGCATCTGACAGCCCGCACAGCGTGGAGGCAGTACTCGATCAAGTAACCGGATAAAAAAACGATGCACCATAAACCAATAAACGTTTATCCGGCAAATTATCGACAAAATTAAGTCGTTTTTTAAGAATGGCTCATTTTTCGGCCATTAGCATTACCCGTAAAAATTGTAATTTCTGGTAATTTGCATCTGATGCAAAAAGCAGTTGTTATTAAATATATATTTTAACCGTATTCTGGCGATTTTTCTATAGAAAAAACGTCTTATAAACTCGGACAGCGGCCGGACCCAGCAGCACCACAAACATAGCGGGAAAAATCAGAAAAATCATTGGAAAAAGCATCTTGATGGGCGCCTGCTGCGCTTTTTCTTCCGCTCGCTGCCGCCGGCGAACCCGCATTTGTTCCGACTGGATCCGCAAAACGTTGCTAATCCCCACACCCAATTGATCAGCCTGCAAAATCGAGGCCACAAAACTCTGCACATCGGGCACATCCAGCCGTTCAGACATATCTTTTAGCGATTGTCTCCTCGTTTTACCCAGCTGAATTTCAGTTACCACCCGGCCGAACTCTTGGGAAAGAGGGTCGTCCCATTTTTCATCAACTTTTGACATCGCCCCGTCAAACGTCAACCCTGCATCAACACAGATCATCATGAGATCAAGCGCATCGGGCAGCTTTTTGATGACGTCATCTTTGCGTTTACGCATGGCAGAGGTCAGCCAGGTGCGAGGAAGGATAAAGCCAAAACCGATCCCACCACCCAAAAAGATCAACCGCTGCCCCGCCGGAGCCAGATAAAGACCCACCGCCGTAAAGAAGATCACCGATACGACAACCACCGTATAAAATTCGGCCGCACTCATCGTTTTACCGGCCGCTTCAAGCTGTTTGGTCGTGCGTTCAAGCGCTTCATTGGGAGCCAGTCGAGTCACCAGCCCGCTAATACGCCGCATGTAGGGCACGATGACTCGCTGGCTAAACGAAAGCGAGAGCTCAATGTCTTCAATCGTGGCAATCTCTTCCCGGGCCGCAAACTCGTTGATGCGATCCGTCAAAGCGTCTTGGTCTGATCGTTGAACCAACACCACGCTAAACACAATCAGCGCAATGGCCAGGATAACAGCTCCACCAATGATCAAAATCAATGTTAAATTCATAACCCTACAACCTAAACTTCGATATCGACAATCTTCAGAATGGCAAAACCACCCAGGCCGATCATGATGACCGCCACCCCTACCATCAACCAGCCACAGGGTAAAATACCCGGCAGGATAAAGGGCTCACCAAAATTGAACAGCTCCATGATATATTCGCGGTTGATGAAATAAAGGAAAAACCCCAGGGCGATCGGCAAAATGGTAATAATCAAACCGGAAATCCGACCCTGGGCGGTCAAGGTTTGAATTTCACCCTTAATGCGCACCCGTTCTCGAATGGTAAAGCTAATAATATCGAGAATTTCAGCCAAATTACCACCAACTTCTCGCTGGATTTTGACCGCAGTGACAACCAGGTCAAAGTCTTCACTGGGCACGCGGCGAAGAACGTTATCCAGGGCGGTTTCCATATCGATACCTAGTCGAACTTCTTGTAGGACCCTTTCAAATTCTTTTGATATAGGAGGAGGAAGTTCGTTGGCAATGGCTTCCATCGCCTGCAAAACGCTAAAACCGGAGCGCAGGGCGTTAACCCATAAATTTAGCGTGTCGCTTAACTGGTTATCAAATGCCTTGCGACGTCGGGTGGCCATGACATTGGCATAGATTCGGGGAACCTGGGCGCCCAGGACCATGCCCACGATGGCAAACAGCGCCCCACCGAGGAGAAAGTATCCGATCAGGCCCCCAACGGTGATCGCCATCAGAACAACGGCCATATATTCACTGACCCGCAATTTTAGGTCAGCCCGGCCGATTCTTCGTTTAATGGGAGCGACAAAGCTAAAACCACGACCCGACAGCTGTTGGTCGATTGAATCAGCTATCGTCGCTTTTTCTTGAGGCCCTTCTTCCCCTTCTCCACCCAGAAATTCCGGCTGCCAATCACCAGAAAATTGGTCAAGCCGTTCTTCAACATTGATACGACCACCAGATCCTGACAACAAGGCCACGCCCGCAGCGATGATCATCAACAGAATCACACCGGCAACGATCACAATCAGAAGTGTTGTTGACAAATTGACCTCCTACAATGAACTATGGAAACGATCAACCGGTTTACCGGCCGCGATTTCCAATACCAAAGACCGAAGGGGGCAGCATAATGCCCGCTTCCTGAATCTGGCCCATAAATTTCGGACGCAACCCGGTCGGCCGCAGGCGGCCGATTACTTTGCCATTTTCCATACCGGTTTGTTCAAAACGGAAAATTTCAGACATGGTGATGACATCGCCTTCCATACCCTGGATTTCACTAATCGAAATCACCTTACGAGAGCCATCACGCATACGAGATTGCTGTACAACAAAGTCAACCGCGGCCGCGATCTGTTCGCGAATCGCTCGCACCGGCAAATCCATCCCGGCCATTAAGCACATCGTTTCAATACGAGATAAGGTATCGCGCGGCGTATTGGCGTGAGCGGTAGTCATACTGCCTTCGTGACCGGTGTTCATCGCCTGGAGCATGTCCAGCGCTTCACCGCTGCGACACTCTCCAACGACGATTCGATCGGGGCGCATACGCAGAGAGTTCACCACGAGATCGCGGATTGAAACCTCACCACGGCCTTCAACATTTGGCGGGCGGGATTCCAGGGTGACCACATGTTCCTGGTGGAGCTGGAGTTCAGCGGCGTTTTCAATGGTGATGACGCGATCGCCTTCGGGAATAAAGCCGGACAAAATATTGAGCAGCGTTGTCTTCCCAGAGCCGGTTCCGCCGGCCACAACCACATTGGCTTTGGCCTGCACAATCGCCTTGAGGAATTCAGCTGATTCAGGGGTAATTGAACCCCATTCGATCAGATTTTCCATGGTGATCGGTTTGCGGGAGAAAACGCGAATGGTCAACGTGGGGCCGTTAAGAGCTAGCGGCGGAATAATGGCATTAACACGAGAGCCATCCGGCAAACGGGCGTCTACCATCGGTGAGGACTCATCGATACGACGGCCGAGCGGCGCCACGATACGATCGATAATGCGCATGACGTGATCATTGTCTTCGAACTCGACATTCGCGCGCACAATTTTGCCGCCGTGCTCCACAAAAATATGTTTGGGGCCATTGACCATAATTTCGCCAACACCTGAATTTAAAAACTGCTCAATCGGGCCAAATCCCAAAATTTCAGCAACGATCTGATCAAACAATTTGTCCTTTTCTGAGCGGGTCAGCACGATTTGCTCTTCTACTAACATCGCCTCGAACAATTCGCGGATGGTCGACTTCATCTTCGCTGTTTCGGTGACATCCATCGTGGGATCTAGTTCGATGATTAAACGCTGTTGGATTCGCGTTTTAAGATCCACATAAGCATCGCGCGAGGCGGAGGTCGGTGAAGAACGTTTCACGCGCAAATCCTGCAGCTTTGACTGCTGGCTGGCGTTGGTCGATTCTTTGCGACGCTCCGGTCGGGCGGACTTATCTTGTTTACGCTCAAGTCGTTTTAAAAGAGACATAGCTATTTTTACCTTAGGCTCAAAAATTTATCGGCTGAAGAGGCGACCCAGCAGTGATTTTGATGCTGAACCATCATCCAAAACGGCGGAAACAGCTCCAGGGCCGCTGGATAACTCTTCATCGATACGATCCACTAATTTTAACAGTGATTGGACAGCCACATTGCGGCGGGTTTTGATCAAAATCAAAGGTACTCCCCGATCAGCGGCCGATGTTGCCGTAAATTCATCGTGTTCAATGGCTCCAACGATCGGGCGTTTCAAGGCTTCGGCCACATCTTTCACCGAAATGCCAAACTTATCAGATACGCGATTTATAATTAGTAAGGCTTTATTCAAGTCGTAATTCAATTCGGTCATCAAATCAAAAAAGCGGCGTGTTCCGGTTAAGCTGGAAAGGCTCTGCTGTGAAACCAGCAAAATCCGATCAGAGACATCAAGTGCTGTCAGTGTAACATCATTCAAAGAAGATGGTGTATCGACGATTACAAAGTCGTAAAGTTGGCGCAGGCGGCGCAGCAGCGCTTCCATTTGGTCAGCCAATATCAATTCAGCCATTTCCGGCCGAGGTGGAGCGAGCAGAACATTTAAGCCAGAATCGTGTTTTAACAACACGCTTCTGGCCAAATCTTTGTCAATTTCTCCCAGGCGATCAATCAAATCGACAATTGTCGTTGTCGGCCGCATGTTTAGCGTGACTGAAATATCACCAAACTGCAAACTGCCATCAATTAAGGCGGTGTTGTATCCCTTGCGGGCCAATCCTACCGCGGTATTGATGGCTAATGTCGTGCAACCCGCGCCCCCTTTTGGGCTAAATACAGTTAAAATTTTACCTTCTTCAACGGCCGCTTCCACCCGTTGACCCCCGCCATCAGCTGATTCTGCAACGACTTTTTGCTGAATCATGGGTCGTGTTTCATAAACCCGACGAATGGCGGCCATCAACTCATCCCCGGAAAACGGCTTCATCAGGAAGTCGCGGGCCCCAGCCAACATCGCTCGACGCAAATAATCGGCCTCGCTCTGTACAGACATGATAATTATCTGCGAATGGGGAACCGATTGTACAATCTGCTGACTGGCTCCGATCCCATCGGTACCGGGCATGTTGATGTCCATCAAAATGACATCGGGAACCTGTTGACGAGCGGCTTCAATTGCCTGATCGCCAGACCCGGCAACCCCCACAACTTCGACATCTGGTTCAAATTGTAATAATTTGCGAACGTTTTCTCGGGTTTCGGGAAGGTCGTCGACAATAAGAATACGGATCTTATCGGACATGATCACCTTGTGTTACTTATATATATAATTTGGATAATGACAAGCAATAATAAACAAACATGTGATGGCGTCAGGTGACATAAATCATCTGTAACAGTCATCATACTCTGAATGAGCTATAAGTCAAGGTTCTTAAGTACCACCCAGACGAACCAATACGGCCGAGGGTAGATTTCCTTAGACTCGATGTTTTTTCATTAGGCTGTGTTGACATTTGGGAATTTTCTTCACCCCGCATTTCAATGGCGAGGCTAAAGGGCCTGACCTGATTGGTAACCAACCCTTAGGCCGTCGGTTTTAATCGACGGGTATAGAAAATATCGCAAAATTGACGATGAATCCCTAAAATCAATCAATTGTCAACAGAACCTAACTTCTCTTGGGGAGATTCCGGGGCAGTGAGTCAGCAAAGTTAGCCGGGTGTTGAAAATGCAGCCAGCCGCAATCTGGGTATCTGGCTATCAAAGCGGATCATGAAAATAAAAAAAAGAAGGGCAGCGAAAATCGCTACCCTTCTCAAAAATCACTAAAAACTGCTGGGTAATTTGAAATTACCGAGCTGACAGAGTGCTCTGAACGTCATTGAAGACAGCGCCAATTTCATCACCGAGCAGGCCCATGATAACGATAACGGTAATAGAAATCAGAACCAAAATGAGAGCGTACTCAACCAAACCCTGTCCATCTTCGCGCGGTAAATATAACATTATATTAACTCCTTAAATATATAAATAATTATTTGTTGTGCGCCAATTGGCCGCACTTCTTTTGTGAATATGTGAACATTATATCAGTTCCCACACTCCCCACAATAGTAGATCGGTACGCATTTGGATGATGTAGCCCTGTTTTCATATGGGAAAAAAGTACTATAGGGGAGACGGGAGATGGGAGATGGGAGATGGGAGATGGGAGATGGGAGATGGGAGATGGGAGATGGGAGATGGGAGATGGGAGATGGGAGACTTACTTCTTAAAATCTAAATAATTTTGACTTTATGTCAAGTCTTTCTCAGCACTTTCTACTCAGGACTCAGCACTTTCTACTCAGGACTCAGCACTTTTTCCTTAGGACTTCTCTCTGGTCTCTTGTCTTTATTTGAGGTGACGATTAAAAAAATCAATCGCTGGGGTAGGGTGATTAATCAGGTATGTAAACCCATCATAGCGGTGATCACCGGCCGTGGTTATGACCAAATCAACCGTGCCAGGGGTAGAAGCAGCCAGGGTCTCCACATAATCGATATCGCTCCAGGAATCACCAGATTCCTGCATGAACAGCAGGGGGACATCATCGATACCGGCCGCCGCAAACAGGGGATTGATGGCGGCCGGTGGGGCAACGCCAAACAAGGCCGCGCCGGCATTGACCACAGGCACAATGGCCTGGCTCAACGGACCCACGACATCTCGGGTTAATCCTTTCATATAATTTTGCGGATTAAACGGCTGAACAACAACGGCCGCCTGAACCGATATCGCTTCTGAAGCACGGGCCAGGGCGTAAAGAATTGCATTTGCCCCCACGGCAAAACCGATGACGCCAATAGAAGAGACATCCTCTCGGTCAGCCAGGTAATCAAAAGCCCCAAGCAAATCAAGTGATTCCTGATACCCGAAAGACATACCGCTTCCGGCAGCACTCTCTCCATGACTGCGCAAATCAAACATGAGCACGTGATAACCGGCCTCGGTCAGGGCATGCGCCAGCCGCAGCAAATCAACCGGAGCGGTTCGTAAAAGATCAGCCAGCGGTCCCTCGGCGGCCGTTCCCAGGCGATTCCACCCCCAATCGTGCACAAGTACGATCGTTGGCCGCTGCCCTTCGGCCCCCCTTTCCTTTACCAGCCAACCGGATAAACGCACGCCATCATCCCGAGCCGGGAAGTGAATCTCGGAAAATTTGAGGCCTGCGTCTTTGGGTGACGCCCAGATCGGTGACCGAGGGGGATTGAGCATGTAGCGCATCACGAGTGAAGCGGCCGCAATGATGACTGCGGAAACCAGTGCGAACACCCACAAAAATATCCGTATTGCGCGATTGAATAATCTCATCCACCCTCCTTATCATTACCTCATCGATCGTGAATTGAGGCAAATTATAACCCAAGACGCAGCTATTTAAGAAAACAAATCGCTTTCACGATACCCATCAACGGCGATCGGTTGGGCACGCATAAAGGTCTCCTGCCCAAACAGCCGCTTGTTTACCCAATTGGGCAAAAACCGAAAAAATGCGCCTCCTCCCCCCTGCGTTTTATGCTCGGCACTGGCCTGTCGCTTAATCTCCCACGTCGGCCGGATATTGATGTGGGCATGAATCCGTTCATCGGGGATGCCCAACTTGGTCAGGTCTATATCCTGATTGCGGCCGAGCTTCTGCGGATCCCGCCCCAGCAGACGCTGAATTTTGACAAACCAGTCGATACGGCTTTTCGGAATGGCCGTGTAGTAAAGTTTATGTGGCTGAAAGGGGGGCAGTTCCAGCTCGGTAAATTGATCCGGGTCGCCGGCCGCATGAAAAGCGGCCGTTGTGATATCCCAACACCGAATGTGATCGGGGTGAAAATATCCACCGGTCTCATCATGGGTCAATACAACCTGGGTCTGATTTTGCCGGATCAGCTTGACGACTTTTCGAACGGCCTCGCGCTTTTCGCCGTTGATAAAGGCGTCCGGGTGTTGGTTGGATTGATCGCCCTTCATGCCCGAATCTCGATAACCCAGGCGATGCAGCTGACCACCCAAGATTTTTACGGCCGCCTGTAGCTCACCATCGCGAACGTAAGCCAATTCTTCGCGAGCGACATCATGCCCTTCGGCAATTGACCCGGCCGCGCCATCTGTGGCGATGGCGATATGAACATTGACCCCGCTTTGGGCATATTTGGCCAGCGTCCCTCCCGGACCAAATGATTCATCATCTGGATGGGCCAGGACGGCCAGCATTGCTTTTTTCTCCATGTCAATCACACTCTCTCTAACTTTCTCTTCTATATCTATATTGATGCGACCCGGTTATTTCTATGCAAGACGGAAGACGATCAAAGCGGTGCGCTGGCGTGAGCAAAACCGCTTACTTACGAATGATGAAGTCTCTGCATCATGGGCAGCAACGGAATTAACTCGACAGTCGGCAGCGGCCGTCGAGTTTGCGGCAGAACAAGCAGCCCTGCGTTGGGCAAACGAAAAACCAGACGAGCCGCATCCGGGATTGAAACCACTTCATCTCGATCTCCAACGCTTACCAAAACCGGTATTTTTACTTGCCCCAGATATTGGTCGGGCAGTCGATTTTCGCTGATATAGGCGATTAAATCGAAGGACTCGCGCGCCAAAGCACGCCAGCGGCTGGCGCCATGCTCCTGAGCGAGATGGGTTGCATAATTGGGGGCGTTGCGGCTTAACAAATCCGGATCAAGCTGGGGGCGAACACGATCTAAAGAATCTTGGCTCCATGTTGGTTTGGTGCTGTGCATGTGAAGGGTTTTAATCCGCCGAGGAAATTGCATGGCTGTTTGCAGGGCAATATATCCACCAATGCTGTATCCGCTTACAAAAACCGACTCAAGGCGCAGATGATCCAGCAATCCGACAAAATCATTAACCAAATCTTCCAAGACCAAACGAGAACCGCTGTGTTCTGACCGGCCGTGCCCCCGGTAGTCAAAGGTCAGGACGGTATAATCCGCGGTCAGAGGGTCAACAAACTGTCGCCAATGACTCTGCATGGAACCCATAATGCCGTTCATTAAAACCAAAACCTTGTGGTTTATTTGCTCACCATATAATTCGTAGTGGATTTCAATCCCATCCGGCGTTTTCCATACTGGCATTTGTTTATCTCCCGTTTTGCAATGGGGTTTTATTGTGGTGAATTTTCAGAATTTATCATAAATAGTGAAAGTAAGGGGTTAGAATTGGGATTATCCATTTTAATAAAGAAAAGTAAAAAACAAAATAGCTGGTTGACAATTAAGCTTAACATTTCTTCATTGATCATTTTTCCTCCTTGATCTATGATTACTCGAACAGCCTTTTCTCTCTACTTTTCACCGTTATCACTGTTTTTAATTTTTTGACCATTATGAGTGTTCCACTACGCAGCAAAACCTCTACAATCGACATCTATATTAAGCTAGCTCAATACCCGATTTTGGCGGAAAAAATTCGGTCCATCATGCGAGAAATGTTGTTCTCCAAGGGGATTGTCAGCGAGAGTGACTTTGAGCAAGAGGTTCATGAAAAGGCGATTGAATCCCAGAAGAGGGAGGGACTTTACGATCCTTTTAATAAGGAACCAGCCGGTATCTGGCAAAAGCGCAAAAATCGCATTCGCGATTTCCACACCGATTTCTACTTCGGTTTTAACTTTCCAACGGAAGAGTTTGAAGCCCTTGTTGAGAACACCTTAAGGGATGTGTCCAACCGGCCGGAGCGCGTGGAGCTGGGATTTAATCCGGAGTTGGCCCCCTGGGAGCTCCTTTTCCGTCAGGGTGAAATTTTTGAGTCGCTGCCGGATGATGATCGAAGTAGAGCGCGTCATCATCTGGAAGAAGTTAAAGTGGTTTTAATCAAAGGGATGATCAGCGACCATCTGCGCTTTGTCGGTGTGGCCAAAAAAATCCTGTCAATCGCCGATTTGCGCAAGATTTTCAACCGGCGGATCGGTGAAGGGAAAATTGGAGGGAAAGCGGCCGGGATGGTTCTGGCATGGCGCATTTTGCAAGAAACAGCCCAGCTCGACACCCAGGTTGAAATCCCCGAGTCGTATTTTATTGGCAGTGAAGTCATTTATGAATTCAGGCGAAAAAACGGCCTGGATTACATCATGAATCAGAAGTATCGGCCGCTGGAGGAAATTCGCCGGGATTACCCCAACGTTCTGGCTGAACATTTAAATGGAGAGTTCCCCGAAGATGTTGTCCAGCAGCTGCACGAAGTATTAGAGATGATGGGCACCCGGCCGCTCATCGTGCGCTCCTCAAGTTTACTGGAGGACAACTTTGGCTTCTCTTTTGCCGGAAAGTACGACAGTATTTTTTGCCCCAATCAAGGAACGCGCGAGGAAAATTTAACCGCCCTTCTCAACGCCATTCGCCGCACGTATGCCAGTACGCTCAACCCGAACGCCATCTTGTACCGACAAAAACACGGTTTGATCGATTATGATGAGCGCATGGCCGTCCTGATTCAGGCGGTTCAGGGAGAACGCTTTAACAATTTCTACTTTCCAACTTTGGCCGGTGTGGGGTTCAGCCAAAATGCCTACCGCTGGAATGAAAAAATCCGTCGTGAAGATGGATTTTTGCGCCTGGTTTGGGGGATGGGTACCCGGGCGGTCGATCGTGTCAGCACAGATTATGCTCGCCTCATTAGTTTGAGTCATCCCACACTGCGTCCGGAAACCACCTCATCCGCCATTCGTCTTTACTCTCAACATTATATTGATGCAATCGACTTGGCAGACAACACCTTCAAAACCTTTCCTGTGTATGAGGTTTTGAGCAAACGCTACCTCCCTCTTCAGCAAATCGCCTCCATTGATCGAGGAGATTATATCGAGCCAATTCTTTCACGCACCACCCTAAAAGGAGACGATCGCCTGGTGCTGACTTTTGATCGCCTAACCAAAGATGACACATTTACCCATACGATGCGCACCATTCTCCAAACGTTGGAGAAGGCGTACAATCAACCGGTCGATATCGAATTTACAATCTCGTTGAGCCGGCAGGGGCCTGAAACCGAATATAAAATCTTTTTGTTACAGTGTCGTCCCCTATCAGAACGGCCGGAAGCCAAACCGGCCAAAATCCCCGCCCACGTCCCAAAAGATCGCCTCATTTTTCGATCTCGACGGTTGGTTCCTGACGGCACCATTTTAGGAATACGCTACATCGTTTTTATTGACCCTCGAATTTATAGAACAATATCTGATCCAACGGTTAAGCTGGAGCTCGGTCGCGTTGTAAGCCGCATCAACCACGCATTGGATGGGGAATCGTTTGTCTTAATCGGTCCTGGCCGCTGGGGAAGTAACAACCTCGATTTGGGAGTCAGGGTCACCTATGCCGACATTCACAATACCAAAGCCCTTATTGAGTTAAGCGTTCCGGAAGGCGATCAAGCTCCCGAATTATCATACGGCACGCATTTCTTTCAAGATTTGGTCGAAGCCGGAATCTTCTCGCTGCCGGTACATCTCGACGAGGATGGTGAATTTAACTGGTCCTTCTTTGCGGCCGCCCCCAATCAACTGCCTACGTTACTTCCAGAGGACGAGCCGTTTGCTCAATTTGTTCAAGTAATTGATCTTCTACAAAGCAAAAATCAACAGCTCAATATCTTGATGAACGGCGTCGAAGATAAAACCGTCGCCCTCCTGAGTGGTCCTATAGGCCAAGGGTCTCACTGACAGACTATTTCGGATATGCTATATTAACAAGGCTATCCGGTTCTCATTTTTAGTAATATTGAGCCACCGGATCAGCTATGGTGGATTTCAAACTGTGTTTTTGAATTTATGGAAAAATGAGTCAGGCCGTGACCAACAATAAATCAAGGGTACATCAATTACCCAACAGCGCCTATATTGTGGAAACACGAGCTGGTTCGGTCCTCGTTAACTGTCCTCCCGAAACACTCAAAAACGTGTTGGCGTTTGGGTTCGACCCTCCTCAGATCATTCTTCTACCTCCGGATATTCCGCCGGTAACGGAACTGGGGTCAAGCGGATTTGTGAGGCATGGCATCAATTATGCCAGTGTTGAGTTCATGCTGTATGCTAACTTCTTCGCTCAAAGTCGGACCGCTCACATCATCACCCCTACCGATCATCAAGCCAATCGCCTCCATCTAATTTTGCAGGAAACGTTTGAAGGTCCCGTGAATCTGGACGATTACGGCGAATACACCTGGCTCAATCAAGAATGTCGGGCGGTCAGCTTTTACCCATCTCTTGGCCGAGCACCCAATCATTATGATCTTTGCTCGATTGAGTCGCTGGAAAGCGGCTTGGGGGGCAATTTGGGGAAAGGGGTGACCCTCGAAATTTCAGATGACGGGCGCGACTTCATCTTTCTTGAAGATGGGTATCCGGTGGCGGCCGTCCCCACGGCCGTACAGGGTATTGCCCGACCAATGACCCTGGCTCCTGCCCGGCCGGTTTTACGTCGTCAGCTGACGCTTCAATTTATTGGCGGGAGTGATGGATTTGATCCTACCGGCATTACCACCTGTTTTCTGGCTTATTTGAGCAACGATGTTCAAACCCAGGCTACCCTTTTTGACACGGCCGCCTATCTGCGACTCAGGCTCAGCAATTTGGGGCTGTCCGCGTCGCAAATCTCAGAAGTCGTCATTTCTCACCTCCATGAAGATCATTTAGCCGGTTTGCCCGAGCTGCTGCTAATGGGAGATCACCGCATTCGCGTGATCACATCTGACTTAATTTACAAAAGCCTTCTGCGGGTCTTAGGGGCCTTGTTTGATATGCCTCCCGTTGAGGTTGCCGCCCTTTTTGATTATTTGCCGCTCAATCCAGGTCAGCCGTTAACCATAGGTGACCGCACCTATGAGGCGATCTATGCCGTTCATTCAATCCCCACGATTGCCGTGCGGGTCAACGGCCTCTACTACTCGGGCGACATGCGCTACGACGAGGCGTTTTTTGACGAGCTCGTTGTTGAGGGTATTTTGTCCAAAGAGCGACGGGATGACTTAATCCATTTTGCCGAAGGGGCGGAGATTTTGGTTCAGGATGCTGGTGGGGGGGCGATCCACACCACCATTACCCCCCAACTGCTCAAATCTCTGGCGGAAAAAGGGCAGCGAATCATTTTGGCTCACACCAATCAAGATAAGCTCCCGGTGGATATGGATAGATTAGGGCACCAGATTGAAATCGCCAGCAGCGGTTTTATTACCTCGTGGGGTGAAATGCGCGAGGAAGCCCAGGATGTTGAGGTAATCGAAACCATTGAAGCGTGTCCGCTGTTTGTCCGTTTGCCATTTGAAGATCGGGTTAAATTGAGCGAAAAGGCCATTATTCGATCCCTTGAGGATGGCGAAATGATTATCGATCATGGCTCACCGGTCAACGGATCGATCTACCTTGTTCACTCGGGGATTATAGAAATTCGCAACAGCAAGACCGGGGAAGTGCTCCAGGTTGCCGGCCGCGGCAGTTCGGTCGGTGAACGCTGGGCGCTCATGTCTGAGGACACCACGAAGGGCACCTATTCAGTGGTAGCCAAGGGTGACGTGCAGCTTCTGGAAATCGAACGGCCGCTATTTTTAAAGTACGCGGGCCGGCTCAAATTAAAGGAAGCCTTTGATCGGGCCGACTGGCTGTGGCAGCAGTCGCTGTTTAAAGATTTATTGTGGGGCACCCTTCTCGACATGGCCCTCGACTTTGAGCCCCGTCTGCTCGAATCAGGGGAAACGCTTTTCTCTTTTGGCGAACCAGGCTATGAATGTTACCTTCTCGTTGAGGGGCAAATTTCCGTACACGATGCCAATCACACCCAGATTGACGTGATGGATGAGCCAGCGATCTTTTTTGGGAGCCGTACCACGCT
>JAAUYD010116964.1_pt1 | contig 34443 bp, 30 predicted proteins | sample 7278101 | NCBI WGS metagenome assembly JAAUYD01 (sample SAMN14350128, study PRJNA611818) | marine sediment metagenome | isolation source: surface marine sediment (0.6m) | place: French Polynesia: Moorea | collected 2018-08
ACGGGCCGACGCCGACCGAACCGATCAGACCACGACACGCTCAGCGATCGACGCCCACCCACCCGGCGGCTCGTCACCCTCGCTGCGCGTCTGCCCGCGAACGGGCCGACGCCGACCGAACCGATCAAACCACGACACGCTCAGCGATCGACGCCCACCCACCCGGCGGCTTATCACCTTCGCTGCGCGTCTGCCCGCGAACGGGCCGACGCCGACCGAACCGATCAGACCACGACACGCTCAGCGATCGACGCCCACCCACCCGGCGGCTTGTCACCTTCGCTGCGCGTCTGCCCGCGGCGCCGGGCGATGACGTCGCGGGCATAGGACACGATGACCGCGTCGTCGACGCGGTCGCACAGCTCGTCGAGCGAGGCCATGCGCATCTCGAGGTCGTGATCCTCGGCCACGCCGAGTCCGGCCACTGCGGCGACCATCCGGTCCCAGTAGCTGATCTCACTCATCGCCTCGACGGCCAGTGCGTCGGCCAGCGCCGTCTCGGCGTCCCCCGTCAGCGCCGACGCCGTCGCCCGCGCCGCGAGGGCGAACGGCGACGCCTCGACGTCGACGTCGAGCAGCGTGGTGAGGGCGCCCTCGGGATCACCGTCGAGCATGCGCCCGAACGCCAGCACGACGCGCCCCTCGTCGATGTTGGCCCCGGTGGTGTCGATGCGGTCGATCGCACTCCGCGCCAGTTCGGCCGCCCGCGCACCCTGACCGAGGTGCATCGCCGTGCCGGCCGCAGCCATCGAGGCGTACGCCAGCTCGCCGAACGAGTCCGACAGCACCAAGACCTCCTCGACCGAGCGCTCGGCGTCGTTGAACCTGCCGAGTGCGACGTAGGTCCGGTTGAGCGTCCCCAACGACTGCAACATGCCGAACTGATCGTCGACCTCACGGAATCCGGCGAGCGCGCGCTCGGCCAGCGATCGTGCGGACTCGGGGTCGCCCGACCACAGGCGGATGCTCGCTCGCAGGTTGAGCATCATCGACGCGCCCCACTCGTCGCCCCACTGACGGGCCTCGGCGAGCGCCTCGGCGGCCAGGCGCTCGGCTTCGTCGTTGTTGCGACCGAAGTGGTGGACGTACGCGAGCAGACCTTTCGTCCACGCCTTGCCGGATCGGTCGCCGAGCGTCTCGAACGTCTCGATCGAGTGCTCGAGGCGCCGCTTCGACTCGTCGTGGTCACCGGAGAGGAAGGAGATCCAGGCCGTGTGCTGCTGGACCCATGCGCCGCCTCGTTCATCGCCGGTCTCGTCGAACAGCTGCGTCGCCTCCTGGAGGAACACCTCGGCGTCGGAGAGCGACCCGCCGAAGATCTCGGTGAAGCCCCTGACCCGCAACGCCTCTGCGAGGTGCGGGCGGTCGCCGAGCTCACGGAAGACGTCGACGGCGCGGGCGAGCTCTCGCCGAGATGCGACGAGATCGCCGTCGAGCTGCTCGACCATGCCCCGGAAGCGGTACATCTCGCCCTCGGCCACCCGATCGTCGGCAAGGGCGACGAGCGGCTCGAGCTCGGCGAGGGTGGCCCGGGCGCGCCGCGTGTCGCGCAGCTCGACCAGGCCCTCGACGAGCAGCAGCGCGAGCTCTCGACGCACACCGGGCGCGACATCGGGGAGGCCGAGCGCCCGCTCGACGAGCAACGTCCCGCGCCGGTGGGCACCCTGGTGATACCAGCGGCGCGCCGACTCGCCGAGCAGGTCGGCGGCACGTGCGGCCATGTCTTCCGGCACGAACGGGACCGGGCCGATCTCGGCGCGGAGCTCGGCCGCGGTGGCGCTGTGATGTGCCCGGAGGTCGATCAGACCGTCGGCGTTCTCTGCGAGGAACATGGCGACCCCGGCGTGGCGTTGCGCCCGGGCCTGCTTGGTGAGGGTCCGGTAGGCGACCTCTCGAACGACGTCGCTGCGGAAACGCCACCGCGAGTCCTCGCGCACGAGCAGGCCGCGCGATTCGAGCACGTCGACGTCGGCGGCGTCGAACGACTGCCCGACGGCGGCGGCGAAGTCGCGCAGGGCAGTCACCGGCCCGACGTTGCCGAGGATCGCGGCATTGTCGAGGATCGCCCGCTGGGACGGGGTGAGCTCGTCCAGGCGTGACGCGATGAGTGCCCGCATCGACCCGGGCAGCTCGCCGTCGAGATCGGGCGTCGTGGCAGCCATCCGCGCCAGCTCGATCAGGAACAGCGGGTTGCCGCCGCTGCGATGGGAGATGTCGTCGACCACACCCGGCGCGAGCTCGCGCTGCGACGCGGCGGCGACCAGCTCGGCTGCCTCGTCGTCGGGAAGGGGTTCGAGCGACAGGTGCAACGTCACCGCCGGATCGACCGGTGGTGGCCATTCGAGCGCCCCGTCCTCGTCGGGCCGATAGGTCACGGCGATGAGCAGCGGCAGGTCGCCCAACTGACGAGCAGCGGCCTCGAGCAGCTCGAGCAGCAACGGTGCAGCCCATTGCACGTCGTCGATCCAGATGATCACCGGATCGCGCCGCATCCGCGCCCGGAGCACGGTCTGGATGCCGCCGAACACCGCGTCGCGGGTCGCCGCCGGCGACAACTCGTCGAGCGCCGACGGGTGACCGAGCAGGTGCAGCGTCAGCTCGACGATGCGGTCGAACGTCGAGGTGCCGGGCTCGAGCTCCTCGAAGGGCGCCAACCGCCTGACGACGCGGTCGCGTGCCTCCTCCGGCGGGAACGTACGGTCGAGACCGAGGCGCGACAGCAACGAGCCTGCGACCGGCCACCAGAGGTTGGACTCGCCGTACGGGGCGCAGGCGCCTTCGAGCAACAGCGCGCCGGGACGCTCCTCGATCAACGCGCTGACCGTCTCGTGCACGAGCCGCGACTTGCCGATGCCGGCCTCGCCGGCGATCGCGACGACGGCGCCGCGGCCCGACCGCACGATCGAGGTCACCGCATGCAGCATCTCCCGTTCGGTGCCGCGACCGACGAACGGCACATCGGACTGCCAGCGCCGCGCCGTCATGGCCGTGTCGACCGCGACCGCCTGCCAGACCTCGGTGTCGGACATGCGCCCGCGGAGCTGCGTTCGGTCGTAGCCGACGAACCGGACCACCGGCGAGCACAGCTGACGCGTCGCGTCACCGACGAGCACAGCGCCCGCCGGCGCCAACTCCTGCAGGCGCGATGCGGTGTTCACGACGTCGCCCATCGCGGTGTAGTCGGTCCCCGCGAGCGTGCCGACGAGCACCTCACCGGTGTTGATGCCGACCCGCATCCGGACCTCGTCTGCCGGATGGGTGTCGCGGAACGACCGCAGGGTCGATTGCATCGCCATCGCCGACCGCACGGCGCGGTCGGCGTCGTCCTCGTGGGCGACCGGCGCGCCGAACAAGGCGATGATCGCGTCGCCGAGCACCTTGTCGACGGCTCCGCCGTGCTCCTCGACGTCGGCGACCAGCAGCTCGAACAGCTCATCGACGAGCCGCTTCACCTGCTCGGGATCGCGGTGTTCGCTGAGCGAGGTGAAGCCGACGAGGTCGGCGAACAACACGGTGACCACGCGTCGCTCCTCGTCACCGAGCGTCTCGGCGAGCGGCGTGGCGGGCTCGCCGCACGCCGGACAGAAGCGTGCTCCCTCCGGGAGCGGCTGAGAGCAGGAGGAACACCCGACCAAGGGCCCCGATCGTATCCGTCGCCCCGTTCGCCGTCGCTCGGAGTTCCGGGCGGGCGTCACCTGTCACACGGCGCCCCCACGGGATCATCCGTTCGGCGGATGCGGGACTCCCGCGATTCGCCTAGACCTAGAGGTCATGATGAACACCGCTCCCCCGAACGTCGACGCCGCAGCGGGCTCGATCGACGCCCGCAAGACCTACGGTGAGGGCGACGCGGCAGTGCACGCCCTCGACGGCGTGTCGGTCTCGTTCGAGCCCGGGCGATTCACCGCGATCATGGGGCCATCGGGCAGCGGCAAGTCGACGCTCCTCCACTGCCTCGCCGGGCTCGACTCGCTGACCGGCGGATCGGTCTTCATCGGCGACACGCAGCTGGCCGAGCTGAACGACCGGCAACTGACCGAGCTGCGGCGGCGACAGGTCGGCTTCGTGTTCCAGGCGTTCAACCTGATCCCCACGCTCACCGCGCACGAGAACATCACGCTGCCGTTGATGCTCGGCGGCGAGTCGGGCGACGCCGACTGGATCGACCGCGTGATCGGCACCGTCGGGCTCGCCGATCGCCTGAAGCACCGACCCAACGAGCTGTCCGGCGGTCAGCAGCAGCGTGTCGCCGTCGCCCGTGCGCTCGCGAGCCGCCCGACGATCATCTTCGCCGACGAGCCGACCGGCAACCTCGACTCGAACTCGGGCGCCGAGATCCTGCAGTTCATGCGCGACGCCGTCGACGAGTTCCAGCAGACCATCGTGATGGTCACCCACGACCACAACGCCGCTGCGTACGCGGACCGGATCGTGTTCCTCGCCGACGGCCAGATCGTCGACGACATGGCCGCCCCGAGCGCCGACGCGATCCTCGACCGCATCAAGCAGCTGGGCCACTGACGTGCCCGTCGCCACCCTCACCCGACGGTCGCTGCGCGCTCGGCTCGGCCGCAGCATCTTCATCGGGCTCGCGATCATGCTCGGCGTCGCGTTCGTGTCGGGTTCGTTCGTCCTCGCCGACAGCCTGAAGGCGACGTTCGACAACCTCTTCACCTCGTTGAACGAGGACATCGACCTCGAGGTCCGCCGCACCCTGACGGTCGACGTCACCGACGCGGAGCGCGACCCCGTGCCCGCATCGCTGGTCGACGACGTCCTCGCCGTCGACGGCGTCGACCGCGTCGAGGGGGTCCTCCAGCGGTACGCCCAGTTGCTCGAACCCGACGGCGAACCGGTCTCCACGCAGGGCGCGCCGGCGTTCGGCATCTCCTGGGCCGGCGAGGAGGGCAGCGTCGCCGGCGTCGTGCTCAAGGACGGACGCTCGCCGAGCGGCGACGGCGAGGTCGTCATCGACAAGGCGACGGCCGATCGCGTCGGCTTCGAGGTCGGCGATCCGATCACGATCGTGTTCGACAGCGGCCAGCGCTCGTTCGAGATCGTCGGGCTGGTGGGCCTCGGCAACGCCGACGGGTTCGGCGGCGCGACGATCTCGTTGTTCGACCCGCCGACGGCCGCCGACGTCTTCGAGGCGCCCGATCAGTTCGACGTGATCGACCTGCAGGTCGCGGAAGGCGCCGACGTGGCCGACGTCCAGTCGCGCATCGAGGCGATCCTGCCCGAGCGGACCGAGGTCGTGACCGGTGAGCAGGTCGCCGAGGAGACCGCCGACTCGATCAACGACATCATCGACGTGTTCGGCACCGGCCTGCTCGTCTTCGCGTTCGTCACCGCCTTCGTGAGCGCGTTCATCATCAACAACGTCTTCGGGATCACGATCGGCCAGCGCCTCCGGGAGCTCGCACTGCTCCGAGCGGTCGGGGCCAACTCGCAGCAGGTGAGCCGGCTGATCGTCGCTGAGGCGCTCGTCGTCTCCGTCACGGCGACGGTCATCGGCATCTTCGGTGGGCTGCTCGTCGCCCAAGGGCTCATCGCGCTGTTCGATGCTGCCGGGGCCGGGTTCCCCGAGACGCCGCTCAAGATGCTCCCGCGCACGGTCGTCATCGCGTCGTTCGTCGGCATCGGCATCACGCTGCTCTCCGTGCTGGTCCCGGCCCGGCGCGCGTCGCGGATCCCGCCGGTGGCGGCCATGCACCCCGAGGTCGGGTTCAGCGCGATCAGCGCCAACCGCCGCCTCGTGGTCGGCTCGGTCGTGACCGCGGTCGGCACGGTCATGTTCCTGGTCGGCATGTTCGTCAACCCGGGAGGGTCGCTCGGGCTGATCGTGCTCGGCGGCGGGGGTGCGCTGGCCGTGTTCCTCGGGATCAGCAGCGTCTCGGCCACCGTGGCGAAGCCGGTGAGCGGCTTCCTCGGCGCGCCGATCCGCTGGCGGTTCGGGGTGCCCGGCAAGCTGGCCGTCGACAACGCACAGCGGGCGCCGCGCCGTACCGCCCGCACCGCGTCGGCACTGATGATCGGCGTCTCGCTCGTCAGCGCCGCAGCGGTGTTCGCGTCCTCGCTGCGCGACACGTTCGGCCGGATCCTCGACCAGGCGGTCACGGCGGATTACATCGTCACCGACGAGTCGTTCCTCGGCCTGCCGACCGGCGTCGAGGAGAGCCTCGACGAGCTCGCCGAGCTGTCGGCGGTGTCGCCGTTCAGGTTCGTGTTCGGCACCGTGGCCGGCGACGAGGAGCAGATCACCGCCGTCGACCCGATCGCGTTCCCGCAGCTCGCCGACCTCGACGTGGCCGACGGTGGCTTCGACGGGCTCGTCGCCGGCGACGGCGTCATGCTGCTCGACGACCAGGCCGAGGAGCTCGGCGTCGGCGTCGGCGACACGATCGAGGTCACCTACCAGAACGAGAGGCAGGGGACGCTGACCGTGTCGGGCATCTTCGCCGATTCGTCGCTCGGCGCGAGCTGGTACATCTCGATCGCCACGCTCGAATCGGTCAGCGACCAGACCCCGCGCGACCAGTTCGTGCTGGCGCGTCTCGCCGAGGGGGTCGACCCCGACATCGCGCGGCCTGTGATCGGCGCCGCGGTCGAGGCGTTCCCGCAGGCCGAGGTGCGCACCAACGCCGAGTTCCGTGCCGAGCAGGAGGGCCAGATCAACCAGCTCCTCGCGGTCATCACCGGGCTGCTCAGCATGGCGATGAGCATCGCCGTGATCGGCATCGCGATCACCTTGGCGCTCTCGGTGTTCGAGCGGACCCGCGAGATCGGTCTGCTGCGCGCGGTCGGGATGACCCGTCGCCAGCTCCGCCGCGCCGTGCGGTGGGAGGCGGTGATCGTGTCCGTCTTCGGCGCGATCGTCGGCGTCGTCGTGGGGCTGTGCCTCGGGATCGCGCTCTCGTACGCGGTGCCGAACAACATCATCGACGGCATCACGTTCCCGATCTCGACGATCGTGACCATCCTCTTCGGCGCGATCCTCGCCGGTCTCGCGGCTGCCTGGTGGCCGGCTCGCAAGGCCTCGCGGATGAACGTGCTCGAGGCGATCGTCACCGAGTGAACCCGACGGTCGGCGGCGCGCCAGAATGGCGCGGTGGCGCTCGACCCCCGCGACCTCGACGACGACGCGACCGGCTTCCTCCGCGAGCGGCACCTCGCGACGCTCGTCACGTTGCGCGACGACGGCTCGCCGCACGCCGTTCCAGTGGGGTTCGGCTACGACGCAGCGTCGCGCGTGGTCCGGATCATCACGTTCGCCGGTTCGCAGAAGGCGGCCAACGCAGGTCGCGGCGGCCGAGCGGCCGTCTCCCAGGTCGACGGCGGCCGCTGGCTGACGCTCGAGGGCGATGTGCGGCTCGTGACCGACGACGATGGTGTGGCGCGGGCCGTCGCCGCCTACACCGAGCGCTATCAAGCGCCGCGCGAGCGCGACGACAGGGTGGCGATCGAGATCGCCGTCGACCGCGTGCTCGGACGCGCCTGAGCGGACGAGCAACGAGCCCAGGAGGACGCTCGGCCGCGTCCCGGTGGACGGTCGTCCCGCGCGGCATCGGCGCACCGCCGGTGCGTGGCGGCGCCCGGTCATCGACAAGAGTCGTGGTGATGGCTGCCACCGCCGGCTACTCCGGGACACCGTTGCCCAAGAAGTTGGGCATCGGCGCGGGTTCGCTCTTCGCCACGAAGCACGCCCCGGCGGACTTCGCGACGACGCTCGGCGCACTCCCGCCTGAGGCGGAGTGGCGCCGGCAGGTGCGACCCGGCCTCGACGTCGTCGTCGCGTTCTACACCCGTCGCGCTGCCATGGTTCGAGAGTGGCCGAAGCTCACCGCCGCCGTCGCGCCGAACGGCACCGTGTGGATCGCGTGGCCGAAGCGCGCGAGCAAGGTCCCGACCGACATCACCGAGGACGTGCTGCGAGACGAGCTCCTGCCGACGGGATGGGTCGACAACAAGGTGTGCGCGATCGACGAGACCTGGAGCGGCCTCCGGTTCGCGCTCCGCCGCGAGCTCCGCTGAGCCGTCAGCCCGCGTCGCGGGCTCGCCACGGGAGCTCGTTGAGGTACTTCGCCGCTGCCGGGTGGGGATCCATCTCGCGCACCTCGGTCGGCTGACGGCGGTCGAGGCGGACCTGGCAGCCGGGGCACCAGTAGAGCATCCGCCCGTCGCGGCCCACCGACTGTGACTCGATGGTGTCGTGGCAGCGGATGCACGCCTGCCCCCGCCGCCCGTACACGGCGAGCCCGTCCTTGGTGTGCCTGGTGGTCGATCGGCGGACCCGACCGCTGTTGGCGCGCACCATCTTGGCGGCGGTGTTGACGATCAGGACCGCATCATGGTGCGTGAGGTCCGCGATGTGGGTCCAGGGGCTCAGCTCGGCGGCCCAGAGGGCCTCGCAGCGGTAGACGTTGCCGACCCCTTGCATGACGTGATGGTCGACCATGGCATCGCGCAGCCGCGCCTCGGGGTCGGGGTAGGCGAGCAGCAGGTCGACGGCCTCGCGGAGATCGACCGACGACGAGCACAGGTCGGGCCCGAGCCGACCGAGGCCGGGATGGCGCCGGCGATCGGGCTGCCGGTACGTCTCGACCGTCGGAGCGTCGAAGCAGACGGCCACGAAGTCGTCGGTCTGGATCGAGGCCCGCAGCTTCTCCCACGAACGTCGCCACGGCGCACCCTGCCGGTAGACGTGCCACGCGCTCCTCCCCCGCAGGTGCGTGTCGAGCACCAGACCGTCGTCCCACATCACCTCCAGGTGCTTGCCGTATGTCTCGACGACCTCGACCATCCGGCCGGCCTGCGGGACCGGGCCGATCAGTCGCGGGGCGTCGAAACGGACCATCGGACGGCCGATGAGCGCGGTGCGCATCGCACTGGCGGTCTTCGCGAGGTCCCCGGGCGGCATTGCCGCGTCATCGTAGGTTCGCACCGTCGACGGCCGGTGGATGCTCCACCCGCATCGGCCGCACGCGATGCGGCGTCAGGGCAACTGCCCGACGTGCGCGAGAGCCAGGCGGAGCAGACGGTCCTGGCCGCCCGTCATCTGCCCGATGACGGTCGGGCTGACCACTTCGTCGGGCGTGAACCACGCGAGGTCGAGCGCCTGCTGCGTCGGCTCGCACTCGCCGTCGACGGGCACGATGTAGACGAGGCTGACCGAGTGCTGGCGGGGGTCGTGGTAGCCGCTGAGGTCGGGATTCGGGAAGTACTCGGCCACGGTGAACGGAGCCGGCTCGACCGGGATGCGCGGGAGCGCCAGCGGCCCGAGGTCCTTCTCGCAGTTGCGCAGCAGCGCGTCTCGCACCCGCTCGCCGTGCTTCACCCTCCCGCTCACGATCAGCCGGCTGATCGTGCCGTCCGCCGCCTGCCGCAAGAGCAGGCCGATCTCGGTCACGTTCCCGAGGCTGTCGACACGAACCGGCACGGCTTCGACGTACACGATCGGCATCTGGGCCCGCACCTGCTCGAGGTCGTCGGGGGACAACCAGGTGTTGTCGGTGTCGGTGTCGATCGGGCTCACGGTGCGCCATCATCCCAGATCGCCCGGCCAAGTCCCAGCTTCGCGCCGTTGCGGCGCGCTGGCGAGGCGTCCGGCGGCCGTCTCGGTGAACGGCAGGTGAACATCCGGTCACGGTGCGTACGAGATGACCGATGACCCTTGATTCTCGGCGTCGGCACCGGCACGGTGAGGCGGAAGGGGGCTGACATGGCCAGCGACGACATCGTCCCGACCGAGGGCAACGGACCGACACCCGACGAAGCGCACGGCCTCCTCCTGCGGGGGATCACCAACCGGCTGAGCGACGAGTTCTCGGCGCTGTTGACGCGCGACACGCTCGAGCACTACGTCCACGACTCGTATCGCGAGCTGAGCTCGAAAGCGAAGATCCTGACGCACATCCCCGCGTTCGTCGAGCGGTTCGCTCGGCAACGCCTCAGGGCCCTCGCCAAGAACACCGGCGTCGTCGAGGGGCACCCACCGGAAGTGCTGTTCGTCTGCGAACGCAACGACGCTGCGTCTCAGATGGCTGCGGCTCTGTTCACGGCCGCAGCCGGCGAGCGAGCATCCGCACACTCTGCCGGTGCGGCCCCGAGCGCCGAGCTGGTCGACCACGCCGTTCATGCGCTGCACGAGATCGGCATCGACATCCTCGGGGAGTTCCCCAAGCCTGTCTCGCCCGAGATCGAGCAAGCGGCCGACGTGATCGTCACGCTCGACGCCCACGACGACGTGCCGATCGTCGACGGCAAGCACTACGTCGCGTGGCGACTGCCCGACCGCCACGACGACGGGATCGACGGCTACCGGGCACTGCGCGACGAGCTCGAGACCAAGGTGGCCGACCTGATCGCCGAGGTCGTCCCGCCGGCTCCCCCACCGACCCACGTCGCATTCGACGCCGACCTCGCCGAGCTCGAGTCGCTCCTCGGCGAGATGGCCGAGGCGGTCGTGTCGCTCGCCCAGCAGCTCTGGCCGGCGGTGGATTCGGGCGATCCGGGCCGCCTCGCCGAGATCGCCGACGGTGACGAGCCCATCGACGCGCTCGACGAACGTATCGAGACGATGACCATGCACGTCATCGCCCGCCGGCAACCGGTCGCCTCCGATCTCCGGACGATCCTCGCGGTCAACGACGCTGCGCTGCACCTCGAACGGATCGCGGACGCGGTGGTCGACGTGGCCTCGATCGCCGACGAGGAGAACCTCGCCGCCGGAGTCCCCATCCTCCCGGCGATGATCGACCAGATGATCGCGATGACCCGTGAGGCCCATGCCTCGCTGGCGGATCGAGATGCCGACCGGGCACATGGCGTCGAGCTGGCCGAAGCGAGCATGAACGACTGGCACGATCGGCTGCTCGCCATGCTGCTGGACAGCGGTGCGACGCTCGATCGTCGCACGGTGCTGGCCCTCGACCGCACCTCGCGCCTGCTCAAGCGCGCCGGCCACCACGCCGTCGACGTGGCCGAGCAGGCGGTGTTCATCGTCACGGGCGAGCACGTCGAGTTCGGCCGGAGCGCGCGCCCCACCGGGCTCCGTCGGTGACGGCTCGTGTCGCTGTCGCTAGATCCATCCCGGCGAACGGGAGACGAGATCCGGAGAGTCGGCGCCGAGCGCCTGGAGATGGCGGTCGCCGGGCTGCGCGATCTCTCCGGCCGCACCCCCGAGCAGATCGAGTCGGCGGTCCACGAGACGCGCAAGCGCTGCAAGGAGCTGCGAGCGCTCGCCCGCCTCTCCCGCGAGCCGCTCGGTGACGAGTTCGGACCGTTCGACGATCTGGTCCGGGCCGCAGCCGGCGAGCTGTCGTCGATCCGCGACGCCCACGCGGTGTTGGCCACGTTGGACGAGTTGGCGGCCGCCCAGGGCCGGGGTGCCGACCTCGTGCAGGTCCGCGCCGGTCAGGCCAGGCTCGCCGACGAGGCCACCGGGGCTCTGCGAGGTGGCGACCACCGGCTGACCCGTGCGACCGCGGCGCTGCTCGAAGCCCGCGACCGGCTCGACGAGTGGGCGTTCGACGACGACGACTGGCTCGCCGGCGCCATCGGCGGGACGTACCGGCGCTGCCGGCGAGCCCACCGTCGAGCCGTCCGGCGCCCCACCGACGAGCGCGTGCACCGGTGGCGGACCGCCGTCAAGCGCCTGTGGTACCAGGTGCGCGTCGTCGAAGCTGCGGCCCCGAGCGTGCTCACGCCGCTCGTCGCCAACCTCGACGCGCTCGGCGAGGCGCTGGGCGACGACCACGACCTCGCGGTGCTCGTCGAGCGACTCGAGGAGGACCCCGAGCGATTCGGCGGCGCCGAGGCAGCCGGCACCGCAGAGCTCATCGCCCGCGAGCAGCAGCGCGAGCTGCGCCGCGGAGCGTTCCGACTCGGGGCCAGCCTCTTCGCCGAGACAGCACCGGCGTTCGCAGCGAGGATCGGGACGTACTGGCGCCGGGCCAAGCGCCTCGGGCCCGAGCTCCCGACCGGTGGCATCGCCGAACTGGTCGCCGACGAACGCGAGCGCACACGGGATCGCTCACCGGTCGAGCGGGAGCGCAAGTTCGTCGTCGATCGACTGCCGCCGTTGCCCGGCGGCGGCACGAGCTTCCGCCAGGGCTACCTGGCGATCGACGGCACCGTCTCGGTCCGGGTACGCCACGCGGCCCACGAAGGTCGCACGATGACCGTCAAGGCAGGACACGGCGCGGTGCGCACCGAGCTGGAATGGGCGCTGACGCCCGAGCAGTTCGAAGCCGCCTGGCCCCACACCGACGGGCGGCGGATCGACAAGACGCGACACCGGCTGCCGTTGCCGGATGGCAGCGTCGAGGTCGACGTCTTCCACGGCGAGCTCGACGGTCTCGTCGTCGCCGAGGTCGAGTTCGACACCGAGGAGGCACTCGACGCGTTCCGGCCACCCGACTGGTTCGGCAGGGAGGTCACCGACGACCCCGCCTACACCAACGCCGTCCTCGCCACCCAGGGCGCGCCGGCGCCACCCGGCTGACGCCGCTCATCCTTCGATCCAGTCCGGCGACGTCACGCTCCCGGCGGCGTCGATGTGATACGGCGACGAGCGGAGCTTGGCGACGACACCGTGGTCCTGTTCCAGCGCAGCGCCGAGCGACATCACCGGCGACGTCCGCCAGCCGGGGCCGTCGAGCCGCAGGTCGTCGAGCCGGCGGCGACGGAGCTCCCACGGTTGCCCGGTGATCGGCCGCCCCTCGACCCACAGCAGGTCGAACGCCATGAACACGACCGGCGCCGCCCGCGAGGCGTTGCGCGCGCCGCTGTCGCTGGTGATGCGGAGGCGGCGACCGAGACCCCGGCGATCATGGAGCACCCGACCGGATACGACGCCGACCGGCACGATCACGCCGTCGAGGATCACCTCGAGGTGGCCGATCGCACGTGCGATGCGCCGGACCTCCGGAAACCGCACCGATACGTCGTCGCCGCTCCCGTCGACGATGAGCACCCGACCGGTGTCGTTGGTGACGGTGGCCCGGATGCCGTGCCAGCGCGGCTCGAACGCCCACTCGTCGCCGTCCGGCGGCGCGCCCTCGGTCGCCCGCATCGGACGGATGCCGATCGGCACGGCGCGCCGATCCGGGTCGGCCGGGTCGTCCATGCGGTGGATCAACCAGTCGCGGGTGCCGCGCATGGAGAACAGCGCGTACTTGCCGCTGACCCTGCTGCCGTCGAGCGTGACGACGACCTTCTCGGGCTCCATCTCGTGCGCCTCGAACGTTCCCGAGTCCCAGTTCGTCATCCGCCCGGCTCCGTAGCCCGCGTCGGCGGCGTCGCCCTCGTAGTCGAGGAACTCGAGCGAGTGGTCCTCGGTGGCGACGGCGAGCCGATTCTCCTTCGGGTTCCACGGCACGCCGCGTGGGAGCGCCCATGACCGCAGGACGCCGTCGTGCTCGAGGCGGAGATCCCAGTGCAGGCGCGTCGCGTCGTGCTGTTGGATCACGAAGCGCCGGACGTCGACCACCCCCGCAGTCTGACGTACCGACCGACGTGTGCGCCTCAGAGCCCGTCGAACGCAGGCGGATAGACGACGGTGCCCCGGAGGGCATGGGGTACTCCCGGCGCGGGAGCGTCGCCGAGCCAGAGCACCTGTCCGGCCTCGCTCGGCGCCCAGTCGGGGAGCGGGAGCGTGATCCCGTACGGGGCGGCGTGCTCGAAGCCGAACCGCGCGTAGTAGCGATGGTCGCCTTCGACCACGATGAGCGGCTCGTCTCGCCGCGCCGTTCGATCGGCGACGACGCGAACGAGGGCGCTGCCGATGCCACGCCGCTGGTGAGCGGGATCGACCGCGAGCGGGCTCAGCATCACGATCGGGACGTCGCCGTCGTCACGCCGTAGCAGGGCGCTGCTGACCATGACATGCCCGCTGACGTCGTGGTCGCACACGGCGACCAGCTCCAGTTCGGGGATGTACTCGCTGGACGCCCGGATCCGCTCGGCGAGGTCGGCTTCGACCACCGAGCCGAACGCGCGCTCGACCACCCGGCGCACATCGGGATGATCGCTCGGGCGGACGGGACGGATGCTCGGCAGCTCGGACACCCCCCGAGCGTCGCACCTTCACCTGCCGGCTCCACGCTCGTTATCTGCCCGTGAGCTCGATCGTCGCTGCGAAGATCGCGAACGCGGCGGTGATCGCGGCCACCGCCGCGAGTCGGAGGCGTCGGCCCACCCCGGTAGAAGGTCGTGGGTGTGCGTGCGGCTCCTCGGCTCGAACGAACGTCGCGATCTCACAACCCACGCCGGCAATGATGGTCGGTCGGTGATCGACCTGCCCGTCGCCGACCGGACAGCGCAGCGTCGGTAGCGTCGGCGTTGATGGATCTCGGCGCGATGACCTGGACCGACCTCGACGCGCCGATCGTCGTCGTGCCCGTCGGCTCGTGCGAGCAACACGGTCCGCATCTGCCGCTCGACACCGACACCACGATCGCGACAGCGCTCGCCGACGACCTCGCCGCGCGGCGCCGGGACTGCGTCATCGCTCCGGCGATCGCCGTGTCCGCCAGCGGGGAGCACCGGGGGTTCCCGGGGACCCTGTCGATCGGCACCGACGTGATGGCCGACGTCGTCGTCGAGCTCGCCCGATCCGCCGACTGGGCGACCGGCGTCGTGTTCGTGAACGGCCACGGCGGCAACGTGGCCGCGATGGAGGCCGCCGCGCGGGTGTTCGAGCACGAGCGGCGCGAGGTGCTGATCTGGTGGCCGCACCTCCCCGGCGGCGACCCGCATGCCGGGCACACCGAGACCTCGCTGATGCTCGCGCTGGAACCCGAGCGGGTGCGATTCGACCGCGCGACGCCCGGGCCGATCCCGACCATGATCGAGCTCGTCCGCACGGGCGTGCGCTCGGTCAGCGACTCGGGCGTGCTCGGCGATCCGACGGGGGCGACCGCCGACGACGGCGTGCGGATCTTCACCGAGCTCGCCGACCATCTCGCGAACGCCGTCGACGACTGGGCCGGCTGATGCCGTCGGATCGAAGGCGCCGCTACCGGGCCGATGGCACGCTGCAGCGCCACGGCAACGTCCTCATCGGCGGCTCACCACTCAGGCTGTTCCGCGTCACCGCAGCCGGGCGCGCGGTCGTCGAGCAGATCGTCGCCGGTGATGACGTCGCCGGCTCGGCGCTGACCGACTCACTCGAGGATGCGGGGGCCATCCACCCCACCCCAACGGCCGGCGCGCCGTTCCGTGCCGACGAGGTCACCATCGTCACACCGACCCTCGGCGAGCCACTGCATGTCGCGCCGAACGCGGTACTGGTCGACGACGGTTCGGCGATCCCGGTCGGCGGGGCCGCGCTCCGCCACGACACGACCCGCGGGCCCGCGGCCGCCAGGAACACGGGCCTCGGCCACGTCACGACCCCGCTGGTGGCGTTCGTCGACGCCGACGTGGTCGTGCCCGAGGGCTGGCTCGAGCCGCTGCTCGCACACTTCGTCGACGATCGGGTCGCCCTGGTGGCACCCCGGGTCGCCGCTCGTCCCGGCCCGACGATGCTCGCCCGCTACGAGTCGTCGTCGAGCCCGATCGACCTCGGCGCCGAGCCCGCACGGATCCGTGCCGGCACCCGCGTCGGCTACGTCCCCGCTGCGGCGATCGTCTGCCGCACCGACGCGGTGCGGGCGATCGGCGGGTTCGACGAGTCGCTCCGGTACGGCGAGGACGTCGATCTGGTGTGGCGTCTGGACGAGGCCGGGTGGCGGTGCCGTTACGAGCCGACCTCGGTCGTGCACCACGAGCCACGGCGCAGTTGGCCCGACTGGATCCGTCAGCGGGTCAGCTACGGCTCGTCGGCGGCGCCGCTCGCCGAGCGCCACCCGGCATCACTGGCGCCGCTCCGCGTCAACGCCTGGAGCCTCATCGCCTGGTCGCTCGGTGCGATCGGCCGGCCGGGCGTGGGCGCGCTCGTCGGTGCCGGCTCGGCCGCCGCGCTCGTGCCCCGCCTCCCCGACGTCCCCCCGCTGGCGGCGCTACGCCTCGCCGCGGTGGGCAACCTCCGCGCCGGCGAACAGATCGCACACGCGATCCGGCGGGCCTGGTGGCCGGTCCTCGCGATCGCCGGGCTGCGTTCGCGCGCTGCCCGCCGGCTGCTGATCGCTGCGCTGGTCGCCCAACCGCATCCGCTGCGGGCGCTCGACGACGTCGCCTACTCGATCGGCGTGTGGAAGGGCGTGATCGCGACTCGTTCGGCGACCGCGCTGATGCCGGCGATCAGCTCGTGGCCGCCGCGTCGAGCTTCGTCTGCATCGCCGCCCGCAGACGCTCACTGATGTCGTCGCAGTCGTCGCATTCCCACAGGAAGCGATACGCGATGCACCCGAGGCACACGGCGAACACCGACTCCAGCACGGCGGCCACCACGAGCACGCCGACCAGGACGACGGTCAAGATCGGCACGCCGGCCAGCCATGCCGCTGCGGCACCGCCGCTGAACGCGAGACCGATGCCCTGCGCGAACCGCTTCGGCGGGCCGGGAACGAACCGGTGCTCGGCCCGAAGGCGCGGTGTGATGACCCGGGGTCACGATCTGGCCGAGCGGGCTGAGCGTCGGGCCGGCGAGCAGACGGGCGGCGAAGCCGTACACGAGAGGTGCCAGGATCCACCCCTCGCGGAGCAGCAGGAACGCAACGCCCATCGCCACGACGCCGGCCGCGACGAGGCGTGCCGACGTCTCGTTCACCGGGTCCGGGAACGAGCACACTCGTCGCATCGCGCCGACCATATCTTGATGAACATGATCATCACAGTCGGGTATTCCGCTCGCCGCACCGGGATGCCGGGTAGCCACTACCGTCGCTCGGCGTGACGATCCGGCTCACCGTCAACCGCACCCGCTGGTGGAACCACGTCACCTACGTCGCCGACACCGTCTCGGGTCTGGTGCCGGTCGTGAAGGGCAACGGCTACGGGTTCGGCCGGGCCGGTCTGGCGATCGCAGCGTCCGAGCTCAGCCCCCTCCTCGCCGTCGGCACGATCCACGAGCTCGATGGGTTGCCCGGCGAGGTCACGCCGATCGTGTTGACGCCGACGCTCTCGGCGCCCGATTCGACCACGCCCGTGCTCACGGTCAGCAACCAGTCGCACGTCGACGCGCTGCGTGACTGGCCGGGCCGCGTCATCGTCAAGCTCGTGTCCGACATGCAGCGCTACGGCGCCGACGTCAGCCTGGTCGGCGCCGCCCAGCGCGTCGGGCTCCGGACGGTGGGCGTGTCGATCCATCCCCCGCTCGCCGGCGACGACGACGCCCACCGAGACCAGATCGTCCGCCAACTGCCCGACATCGATCCGTCGCTCGACGTCTGGGTCAGCCACCTCGCGCCCACCACGTACGAGACGCTGCCGGACAGCCACCGCTACAAGCTCCGGCTCGGGACGTACCTCTGGCACGGCGATCGCGAGGCGCTTCGCCTCGAGGCCGACGTGCTCGAGACGCGGCCCGTACGCGCCGGCATGACCGCCGGCTACCGCCTCACCGAGGTCGCCGGCGACGGGACGATGCTCATGGTCGGCGCCGGCACGGCGAACAACGTCGTCGCGCTGCCCGACGGTCGCAGCCCGTTCCACTTCCACCGGACGCGGCTGGCGCTGCACGAGCCGCCGCACATGCACACGTCGATGGTCTTCGTCCCGGCCGGTGACGCCTGCCCGGGCGTCGGCGACTGGGTCGACCTCCAGCGACCGTTGACCCAGACCCACGTCGACGAGCTCCGATGGATCTGAGCGCGCGCAAGCCCGGACCCGACGTGGTCCGCGCGCTGGCGATGGCCGGCGTCGTGATGATGAACTACCACGGGTACCTGATCCTTCGCGGCGCGCAGCGCGACGGCGGAGCGATCTACGACTTCTTCGATCCGTGGACCGGGCCGCTCGCGACCCGCTTCGCGGCGACGTTCGTGCTCACGGCCGGCGTCGGCGTCACGCTGATGACGGCGAGCTCGGTCGGCGACCCCCGCAGGACCACGGAGATGCGGTGGCGGCTCGTCAGGCGCGGCATCCTGCTCTACGCCGGCGGCATGCTGTTCGACTTCATCTGGTCGGGCACGATCCTGCCGTTCTACGGGGCGATGTTCGTCCTCGCTGCCGTACTGTTCACGTTGCGCGCACGGTGGCTGCTGCTGATCGGATTCGCCGCTGCGCTGTCCGCGTGGCTGATCCGATGGTGGCGGTTCGAGCGCGAGCTCGACGGCCACTCGACAGCATGGCTGACCAACCCGGGGCCGAGGTCACCGCGTGGCCTCGTCTTCGATGTCTTCGTGAACGGCACCCATCCGCTCCTGCCGTGGCTCGCCTACTTCTGCGTCGGGATCGTCCTGGGCCGCCTGCTGAACACGACGTGGTGGCGGCCGGCCGCAGCCGGTGCCGGCTTCGTGTCGTTCGCCGGCGCCACGCTCGCGAACTCGGCGGGCGACAGCCGGCGCACGCTGCTGCTCCTGAGCGACGGGCCGTTCGATCGCGGGGTGGTGTACGTGGCGAGCGCGCTCGGCACGGCGTTGATCGCGTTCACGGCGATCTCGTGGCTCGCCGACGAGTTCGCGGACACGTGGGTGGTCGACGGCCTCCGTCGCGCCGGCCAGATGTCGCTGACGATCTACCTCGGGCACGCGCTCGTGTTCAACCTGCTCGTCGACTGGGTCGACCTGATCGAACCCGACGAGATCGCCACCGCCCTCGTCAGCACCGCCGCCTACTGGCTGCCCGTGACGGCGCTCGCCGTCGCCTACCAGAAGAAGTACGGCCGAGGCCCCGTCGAACGCATCTACCGAGCCCTCACCGGGTAGGTCCCGCGCAAGCGTTGCGCGACGCGGCCCGGCGGTGGGGGTGGCATGGAGGGGGCGAGTGGTCGGCCCCCTCCACCATCGACCGATCCGGCTCTGCCGGTCGGTCGATCAAGGTTGGGCCGGCCGCAGGCCGTCAGAGGTTTCTGACGAACGGAGGGAGCGAAGCGACCGAGTGAGTCAGAGCACTTCGCTGAACGTCGAGCAGCTCTGCGGGTCGCCGGTGGTGAAGCCTCGCTCGAACCACTCGACGCGCTGCGCCGACGACCCGTGCGTCCACGATTCGGGATCGACCCGGCCCTGCGTCTGCTGCTGGATCCGATCGTCGCCGACGGCTGCGGCCGCGTTCAGGGCCTCCTCGACCTCACGATCGTCGTCGAACTGGTCGCGATCGGCGGCGTCACGTGCCCAGGCCCCCGCGAAGCAGTCGGCCTGCAGCTCGAGGGCGACGGAGTACTGGTTCGCCCTTTCGGGATCGGCCTGCTGCGCCTGGCGCATCTGGGCGTTGATGCCCAGGACGTTCTGCACGTGGTGGCCGAACTCGTGGGCGACGATGTACTGCGCGGCCAGGTCGCCCGTGGCGCCGAACTGGTTCTGCAGGGTGACCAGGAAGTCGAGGTCGAAGTACACGAGGTTGTCGAGCGGGCAGTAGAACGGGCCGGTCTGCGACGACGCCTGGCCGCAGCCGGTGTTGGTGAACCCCGAGAAGAAGACGGTCTGCGTGTCCTGGTACTCGACACCGAACGACAGCGGGAGCTGATCGATCCAGTACTCGGAGACGTCGTTGGTCGCGCCGCAGAGGATCTGCTCCAACTCCGAGCTGCACGCGTCGCTGTCGCCGCTGCTCGTCGCCGACGATGCGCCGGGCGAGGCGGGGGTGAGGCCCGACGCAGTCGATCCGATGCCGCCGCCGAGCAGCTTCGGCAGGAAGAAGACCGCTGCGAGCAGCAGGATCCCCATCAGGCCACCGCCACCCTTGAGCAGGCCGCCCAGTCCACCGAGACCTCCGCCGCCGCGGCCACCAGGGATCGGGATGCCGCCACCGCGACCACCACCGAGCCCGCCTTTGAGCAGGTCGCCGAGCCCACCGCCCATGCCACCACCGCCGCCCTGACCGCGCCGGTCCTGGATGCGGCGGGCGTCGCGCGAACGAATCTTCGTCATGACGGTGAGTCTCTCAGATCAGGCCCGGCGCGGCGCGGGTCATCGGGGCGCCCGCCCTGGCGAGGGCGCCGCAACGGTCAGCTCGGCTCGGGCGCACGTGGCGCGCGGCGGAGCCCTCGGATGCCGACAGCGCCCGCCCCCACGAGGGGGCCCTGGTCCCCGAGACGGACCGGTGTGACCCTGGCCGCTGCGCCGTGGCCGACTCGTGCGACGGCGTCGATCTCTTCCTGGGCGGCGTTGAAGAACGTCGCCGCGAAGCCCAACGCGACGCCGCCACCGACCACGACGAGATCGAGGTCCATCGACGTGCAGATCATCCCGGCGGCACGCCCCACGAGCTTGCCCGTGCGACGCATGATGTCGTAGGTCGGCTCGGTGGGCGACCGTCCGGTGATCGCCTCGATGGCCAGCCCGGAGGCCTCGGCCTCGAGACAACCCCGTGCTCCGCAGCCACACCGCCGCCCGCCCGGCTCGACGATGATGTGGCCGACGTGGCCGGCGTTGCCCGTCGCACCGTCGAGCAGCTCGCCGTCGACGACGAAGCCGCCCCCGATCCCGGTCGACACGGTCATCGCGCAGAAGCTCGACACGCCCTGTGCCGCCCCGAGCCAGCCCTCCGAGAGCGCCAGCGCCTTGGCGTCGAGATCGCCGTAGACCGGCAAGCCCGTGAGGTCGTGGAGGTGCCGCCGGAGCGGGAAGCTCCGCCACGACGGGATGTTGACGGGCGAGACCGTCTCGCAGTTGCGCTCGATCGGCCCGGCGCACCCGATACCGATCGCCCGGACCCGTGCGCCGTGGTGGTCGGCGGCCTGGGCCGACTGCTCCGCGACGATGGTCGCGAGGTTCGAGAGGTGTGACTGCGGGCCGACGTCGGCCTCGACCTCGACCCGTGAGCGATCGAGCAGTTCGCCCCGAAAGGTGACGAGACCCGCCGCGAACTTGGTGCCGCCGATGTCGATCGCCAGGATGACGTCGGTGTTCGGCTGCGCCGGCTCGTCCATCTGCGCCGCACGTTACCGCCACTCTTCGTCCAGTTCTGCGAGCAACCAGCCGATAGCTTTTCCGAGGCACTGCCTCGGATCGAACCATGTCACGTCCCGGCTTCACACTTCCGCTCGTCGGCTTGGCCGCCGCCGGCGCGCTGTTCGTCTCCGGCTCGGTCGCGCTCGCCAACCCGGCGGCGCCGCCGACGACCGAGCCGCCACCGACCAGCGGCGCCACCACGACCACGACCGAACCGCCGCCGACGACCGACGGGCCGACCACGACGTCCACGAGCACGACGAGCACCACCACGACCACGTCGACCACCACCACGACGACCACCACGACCACGTCGACCACCACGACGGTGCCGAGCCCGACGCCGCTGCCGTGTGCGCCACCCACGACGTCGACCACCACTACGACGACCACGACGCTGCCCGGCGCCACCACCACCAGCACGACGACGACCACGACGCTGCCCGGCGCCACCACCACGAGCACCACGACGACCACGACGCTGCCGCCGTGCCCCACCACCACGCTGCCGCCGACGACCACGAGCCCACCGCCACCACCGACGACCACCGTCGCCCCGCCTGCGCCCGCGCCGCTCGGGGTCGACGTACCCCAGGAGCTCGCCGACATCCTGCTCACGATCCGGCTCGTCGAGTCGGGCAACCGCTACGACATCCCGCCGAACCGCGGCAACGCCTCGGGTGCGTACCAGTACATCCGGTCGACGTGGAACAACCATGCCGGGTATCCGCACGCCTATCTGGCACCCCCACGCGTGCAAGACCTCCGCGCGCTGAACGACGTGAAGGCCATCCTCGAGGCATGGAACGGCGATGTGTCGATGGTGCCGGTCATCTGGTACTACCCGCGCGCATCGCGCGATCCCGCTCTGATGGACATCGTGCCGGTGCCGTCGGCCGGCAACCGGCTCACGGTGCGCGAGTACCAGACGCGTTGGCTCGACATGCTCGAGTTCGTCACCGGCGCGCCGCTGGGCTTCCGCCTCGCGCTGGTGCCGCCCGAGCTCCGATTCCTGTCCGGCGCCCCACCCGAGGTCGACCCGGCGCTGAGCAGCCTGTCCGAGATCGCGTTCCCGCTGCTGGGGCGGGCGGTCGTGGCCCTGACGCCGCCGTGCGCGGGCGACGACTGCGAGCCCGGCACCGACGCCATCGTGTACGGCCAGAAGCTGCAGCCAGTGCTGGCCGCCGCCGACGGCGTCGTGACGAGCGTCGAGCTCGGTGATGCGGTCACCGGGGGCGTGACCGTCACCATCACCGACCGTCGCGGTCGCACGTACCACTACGCCGGGTTCAACGACGACTCGCCCGGCACGACCGACGGCGCTGCGCATCCGTCGCTGCGGCTCACCGGGCTGGCGACGGTCGGCGGCGTCGTGCGGGCCGGCCAGATCATCGGCTACCTCGGCGACACCGACCCCATGCCCAGCGACGAGCTACGCGGCCCCGGCACCGAGCCGGTCTGGCCGCACGTTCGGCTCACGATTCGCGACCGCGAAGGTGAGCGGATCGACGCCGACGCGCTCGTCTCGGCGGCGCAGCGACGGCAGGCGTGCCACGTCGGCATCGGCCCGTGGTCGGTGCCCGCCGACCCGCGGCTCGACGACGTCGACGACGACGTGCGCGACGACGTCGACGTCTCGGCGATCACCAACGGCGGGTGGACGCTCCACGCCGACGGCACGGTGACGGCGTACGGCAAGTCGACGCTGATCCTGGCGCCGGAGGACTGCGAGTGGGCACCGGTCGACCCGTATGGCCCTGGCGCCAGCGGCAGCCCGCCGTACGAGGGTTGGGACGAGCCGTTCGACCTCAGGGCCCGCTACTGGGTGGCCGGCGCACGCGAGGCGACCGAGTTCGTGCCCAACAACCCCGTCCGGCTGGGATAGGGCGCGTCAGACGCGGCGGGCCTCTTCGACGAGGTTGATCTCGTAGAGCACCTCGTCGAGCGCATCGGCTGCGGTGATCGCGCTGTAGCGCTGGGGGTGTTCGGGCGTGCAGCAACACGGCACGGGGTTGAGCACCGTCCACGGCCTGGGGTGGCAGAACTGCACGACGCTGTACCGCTCACCCTCGTAGCCCGGCGCGGCGACGACACGATGCCACCCCATCGGGATCGTGCCGTTGGTGATCCGCTCGAGCATGATCCCCGTGTTGACGATGACCTGGCCCTCGGGCGCGACGGCGTCGACCCACCGGTCCTCGACCATCACCTGGAGCCCGGGCGCGGTTGCCCTCGGCAGCGCCGTGATCAGGTTGATGTCGCCGTGCGCCCCGGCCCAGACGTGCCCCTCCCCCGTCACCTCACCCATCGGCGGGTAGCGGATCGCGCGGGTCAGCGTCGGCCCGTCGGTGACCATCTCGTCGAAGAACGTCTCGTGGCACCCGATCCCCTCGGCGATCACACGGAGGAACCGGCGCTGCAGGTCGGCGACCGCGTCGTGGAACCGGTAGAGGACGTCGCTGATCCCGGGTACCGCCTCCTCGGGCAGCACCTGGTGCGGGTAGGCGGTCTCGAACTTCCGCTTGAGCGGATGGCCGGGTGGGAGCGGCGACGCCCAGTTGAGCATCTCCTTCCAGTCGGGTCGGTCGCTCGACGCCGCCGTCTCGACGAGCAAACCCGTGTAGCCCGTCTGGCCGCGCGCACCCGGCACGTTGAATCGCTGCTTCGCCTCCTGGTCGAGTGAGAAGAACTCGGCCAACATCCCGTAGGCGGTGTCGATCAGGTCGTCGGACAGATCGTGCGCGGTGTAGACGAAACCGGTCGCCAGGCTTCGCGCCGCGCCGTCGACGACGGCTCGGCGCCGTGTTCCCGTGCTGTTCTCGAAGGCCAGGAGGTCGACGTCGAGGATCTCGTTCATCGGTGCCGAACGCTACTGCCCGCGCCGAGCCAGGCCAGGGGCGCCGCCCGGAGCGAACAGCGCCGGCTGGCCACCGGTGTGGATGAAGACCACATCGCTCCCCTCCGGCCACCGCGCGCGCTCGGCGTTGCCGACCAGTCCTGCGAAGCCCTTCCCGCTGTAGGTCCGGTCGAGCACCCAACCTCCGTGCCGGGCGGCCCATCGAATCGCTGCGTCGCCGGACCTGGTCGGGACGCCGTAGTCCTCGCCCATCCAGTCCGGGTCGACGCGGACATCGGCTCGTTCCACGATCGCTCGATCGGCGCCGGCCAGCTCGACGACGTCGCGGGCGAGCTCGGCGACGTCGGGGCGACCCATGTTGACGCCTTGTGCGACGCCGATCGCGAGAACCTCGGGCACCTCGTGACCACGTGACCGCCACAGCGCACGGCCGGCGACGAGCCCTGCGTGCGTTCCACCGCTCGACGAGGCGTGCACGATCGCAGCGGGCCGGACGCCGAGCTCGTGGCACTGCTCCATCAGCTCGGCGAACGCCACCGCGTAACCGACCGCACCGACAGCCGTCGAACCGCCGATCGGGATCGAGTAGGGCCCAGCGCCGGCGGCCGTCAGCTCCTCGGCCAGCGCCTCGCGGGCGATCTCGAGCTCGCCCCAGTGGCTCTCCTCGGCACCGGTGAAGTGCAGCTGAGCACCGAACAACGTCGAGAGCAACTGGTTGCCGCTCGGCGTCTCGGGACGATCACCCGACAGCACGAGGTGCACCTCGAGCCCGAGCATCGCTCCGGCGGCGGCGGTCATGCGGCAGTGGTTCGACTGCGACGCCCCGACCGTGATCAGCGAATGTGCGCCCTCCGCCACCGCCGCGCCGCAGAGGAACTCGAGCTTGCGCGCCTTGTTGCCGCCCAGGCCGAGGCCCGTCAGGTCGTCGCGCTTGACCCAGAGGCGCAGATCGCCGGGCATCTGCGGGCCCCGCTCCAACGGTGTCGGCAGCGTCGCGAGCCGCGATCGCGGGAGATGACCGAACACGCCGGGCATGATAGGCACGATGCCCGTGACGACCCGCCGGACACCGCGTCGACCGCGTCGACCGCGTCGACCGCGTCGACCACGTCGACCACGTCGACGGACACGACCGCCGCGGAGCACGCCGTGACGACCGACTGGAATCCGCTGCTCCGCGGCGAGTTCGAGAAGGCGTACTGGAAGCAGCTGATCGGCTTCGTCGCCGACGAGCGACGTCGGGCCACGGTGTACCCGCCGCACGAGGACGTCTTCGCCGCGCTGCACCTGACGCCGTACGCCGACACCCGCGTGCTGATCCTCGGTCAGGATCCCTACCACGGCCCGAAGCAGGCGCACGGTCTCTGCTTCTCGGTCCGGCGGGGCGTCCGCGTGCCGCCGTCGCTCGCCAACATCCACCAGGAGCTCGCCGACGACGTCGGTGTCTCGATCCCCGACCACGGCGACCTCGAGCCGTGGGCGCGCCAGGGCGTCTTGCTGCTCAACGCCACCCTGACCGTTCGCGCCGGTCAGGCCGGTTCGCACCAGGGCAAGGGGTGGGAGACGTTCACCGACGAGGTGATCCGCACGGTCGACGCGAAGCCGGACCACGTCGTGTTCATCCTCTGGGGCGGCTACGCACGCAGGAAGAAGTCGCTCGTCGACGGCGAGCGCCACACGATCATCGAGTCCCCGCACCCGTCGCCGCTGTCGGCCCACAACGGCTTCTTCGGCTCCAAGCCGTTCAGCCGTGCGAACGACGCGCTCGCGGCCCACGGCCAACCGACGATCGACTGGAGCCTGTGATGCCCTGGACGACACATCCGAAGGTGGTCGAACTGCGGCAGCGCTCGGCGCCCGTCGACGTCGTCGTCGAGACGTTGGACGGGTTCCGGCGTCACCTGACCGGCCGCAATGCAGCGGTGCTCGCCTACTACGGGGTGCTGACCCTCTTCCCGCTGCTGATGGCCGCGACGACCATCCTCGGATTCGTGCTGCAGGACCGACCGGACCTCCAAGAGGACATCGTCGACTCGGCCATCAGCCAGATTCCCGTGATCGGCGATCAGATCCAAGCGAACTCGGGTCGGATCAGCGGCAGCTGGTGGGCCCTGATCATCGGCCTCGCGATCGCCGTGTGGGGCTCGCTCAAGGCGTTCGTCGGGCTCCAGCTCGCCCTCGACGACACGTGGGAGATCGCCGTCGACGACCGGGCGAGCGGCGCGATCCAACGGGCGAGGGCGCTGATCGGCGTCCTCGTCATCGGTCTCGCCCAGGTCGGCGCCGTGACGCTCGCCGCAGTCGTCGGCCAGGCCGGGCTACCGCGCACCGGGCAGATCCTGATCACACTCGGCGGGTTCGCGCTCAACGTGGTCGTCGTCGCGACGATGTACCGGTTCCTGACCTCGAAGTCGGTGACATGGGCGATGGTGTGGCCGGGTGCGGTCTTCACCGGTGCGCTCTACACGGTGCTCCAGTTCGTCGGCGCGAACGTCATGGCCAACACGCTCGACAACGCCGAGGACGTGTACGGCACGTTCGCCGGCATCCTCGCCCTGATGAGCTGGCTCAGCCTGCACGCGCTGATCAGCCTCGTCGGCGCCGAGCTCAACGCCGCGCTGCACCGCCTCGGCGATCGCGGCGCCGCACGGCCGCTCGCGACGACCAGCTGAGAGAGCTCTGCGCCGGGTCACGCGGGCGACGACCTGCGGGCGGCCACGACCTCAGCTGCTCGACGCTCGGGCCGCCACCGCGATGATGTCGTCGCCGTCGCGGGCGAGGTCGGTCCGGACGAGGGCCGCAACGAACACGGCGAACGGGGTGGCGCCGGCCACCGCGAGCAGCTCGTGCGGCTCGCTCGGCAGTCCGAGGGACACCGCGCCAGCGCGGGCCCGTTCGTCGACGAAGGGGACGAGCTCCTCCCAGGCGATCTGCACCTCGCGCAGGAAGAACGCGGCGCCGACCCGGCCGATGCCGGGGAACCCGGTCAGACCGCTCTGCAGCGCGGCGATCGATCCGGTCGCCTCGGCTCGGAGGCGGCGCAAGTCGCCGCGACAGCGCTCGACCACGAGATCGGCGGTGCGGCCGAGGTAGCGCGACGTGCTCTCGTCGTAGCGGGCGTAGCCGGCCGCGTCCAGGACGCGCACCCGTTCCGCCCAGGCGGCTGCCGCCATGCGCTCGGGCGTGCCCCAACCGGCAGCGACGAGCGCCCTGGCCGCCTCGAGCGCGACCTCCCCGCGGATCCGAGCGCTGACCAGCAAGGACAGGCACAACAGTTGGAAGAGCACCGAGGGAACGTTGCGCTCCACGCGGATGCCCGCCTCGGCCGCGAAGGTGCGCCCGTGACGGTGCATCAGCACGTCGATGACGGCCGGGTGCGAGGGTCCGGTCACGCTTCGACCGTACGCCGCCGGTGGGCGCTCCGACCCTGCTCGCCCTCGACCACTTGCAGACCGATCTCGCTCCGGTGGTCGATCCGTCGGCATGGTCGACGCAGCCGGCGCGACACGACGCGACCGACGATCGGCCGCGCACAACCTGACGCGCGGCGCTCCGAGGAGCCGGCGCAGCCGGCGCCACGGTCAGAGGCGGTACCCGCCGTCGATCGGCAGCACGGCGCCGCTGACGAACGACGCTGCGTCGGTGGCGAGGAACCCGATCACACCGCCGATGTCGGCGGGCATGCCGATTCGCCCCACGGCCGTGTTCGACCTGATGTAGTCGCGGGCGGGCGGGAAGATCTCGTCGAACAGCAGCGCGTTGAAGTCGTCGTCGAGACCACCGGGCGCAACCGCGTTGACCGTGATCCCGCGAGGACCGAAGTGCGCTGCGAGGTACTTGGTCAGGCTGTGCAGCGCCGCCTTGACGGGGCCGTACGACACGAGCGGCGCGAATGCGATCTCGGCGGTGCCCGACCCCAGGTTGACGATGCGGCCACCGTCGTTGATCACATCGGCGAGGCGCTGCGTCAGGAAGAAGAGGCTCTTGTAGTTGGTCTCGAAGATGGCGTCGAGATCGTCCTCGGTGACGGCGTCGAACGTCGCGATGCGCAGCGTCCCGGCGTTGTTGACGAGGATGTCGAGGCCCTCGGCATCCCACGCCGCGAGCTGGGCGCGCACGTCGTCGACGAAGCGATCGAGTGCGCCGGTGCCGGTGAGATCGACCTGGATCGCGGCGGCTCGGCGTCCGGATCGTTCGAGCTCGTCGACCACCTCGGCGGCCGCCGCGGCGCTCGAGTGGTAGGTGACGACGACATCGGCGCCCTGCCGGGCGAGCTCGGCTGCCGTCTCGCACCCGATGTTGCGACTGCCGCCCGTCACCAGGGCGATCTTGCCCGTCAGGTTCGTCGCGGCTGGAGGTGTGATGGCGGTGGAGGAGGTCATGCTGCGACCATCGCATCCGATGAATCGGCTCGCAACATCAATTGCTCATAGATTGATCGCCATGGAGCATCAGTTCGACCTCCGCCATCTCGCCGCCCTCACCGCGCTCGCCGACGAGCTGCACTTCGGCCGGGCTGCGACTCGTCTCCATCTCGCTCAGTCGGCACTGAGCCGCACGATCCAGCAGCTCGAGCGCTCGCTCGACTGCCAGCTCGTTGACCGCACGACACGATCGGTCTCGCTGACGCCCGCCGGTGCCGAGCTCGCCATGCGCGCTCGCGAGTTGCTCGCCGCGACCGACCAGGCTGCCCGACGCACCCTCGACGTGGCAGCGGGGCGGGCAGGTCGGCTCCGGGTCGGCTTCACCGGCCCTGCCCTGTCCGGCCCGCTACCGGGGCTCCTGCGCCGGTTCCAGGCGGACCAGCCGTCGTGGCGGCTCGATCTCGTGGAGCTCCCGTCGACCGAGCAGATCGAGCGCCTCGTCGACGGCGAGCTCGACGTCGGGTTCTTCCTCGCCGGCCCCCGGATCCCACGTGAGCTGGACCACGTCGAGGTGACGTCGGAGCGCTCGTGCGTCGGGGTTGCGATCGACCACCCGCTCGGCGGCCGCAGCGAACTCGCCCTCCGGGAGCTGGCGGGCGAGAGGCTGATCCTCTTCCCCCGCGACCGGAATCCGGGTCTCTACGACGAGATCGTCGACCTCGTGACCGATGGCCACACGCGGCGGGTCGAGATCCAGCATGCGTCGAGTCGCCTGATCGCGGCGAGCCTCGTGGCAGCCGGGCTCGGCGTCTCGACGTTCACCGAGTCGATGACGACGGTCTGCGGGCCGGACGTGGTGCTGATCCCGCAGGTCCGTCCCGAGCGCACGACGACACTCGTGATGGGTTGGGACGGGCGGCGGCGGAACCCCTTGCTCGATGCGATCGAGATCGGAAGGTCCCCGGCGCTCAGTCCGTCTGCAACTGCGTGACGATGTCCGACGACTGCTCGAGCGTACGGTGCACGGGGCAGCGGTCGGCGATTCGCAGCAGGCTCTGGCGCTGCTCGTCGTCGAGGTCGCCCTCGACGACCAGGACGCGGGTGAAGCGATCGATGCGCGGCCCGGCTGCCTCGGCCGCCCGATCGGCATCGTCGGGATGCACCTTGTCGTGCGACACCTCGACGGTGACGCGGTCGAGCGGCATCTGCTTGCGCTCGGCGTACATGCGCAGCGTCATCGACGTGCAGGCCCCGAGCGCCGTCGCGAGGAAGTCGTAGGGTCCCGGTCCCGCGTCGAACCCGCCGATCGACTCGGGCTCGTCGGCCAGGAATCGATGCCGGCCCGACACCACGTGGTTGAGGAAGGGCCCCTGCGTCGTCTCGGCCACCACCACCTGCGCGGTCGGCTTCGGCACCTCCGCGGCGCCGCTCTCGTCGACCAGATACCTCGCCGCCCACGTGCCGATCATCGACGCGGTGTACTCGGCATCCGACGTCCGGGTCAGCAGGTGGTCGGCATCATCGAGCGTGACGAAGCTCTTGGGATGGCGAGCGGCCTGGAAGATCTCGGCCGCGTGGCCGACCCCCACCGTGTTGTCGATCGGCGAGTGCAGGACGAGCAGCGCCCCCTTGAACGCTGCCGCTGCGTCGGTCACGCCGCCCGCCCGCAGGTCGTCGATGAACTGCCGCGTGATCGTGAACCGGCGGCCGTGCAGCTCGACTTCGGCTGCACCGGCGCGCTCGATGCGTTCGAGGCAGCCGTCGAACAGCTGCGCGACATGGCCGGCGTCCGATGGCGCCCCGATGGTGGCGATCGCCCGCACCTCGGGCAGCTCGGCGGTGGCGGCGATGACCGCGGCGCCGCCCAGGGAGTGGCCGACGAGGAGCTGCGGCGCAGCATGGTGCTCGCGGAGCCACGCCGCCGCCGCGAGCAGGTCGTCGACGTTCGACGAAAAGTTCGTGTTCGCGAACTCGCCGTCGCTGGCGCCGAGCCCGGTGAAGTCGAACCGCAGGAGCCCGTAGCCGAGATCGGTGAGCACGGCCGCCAGCCGAGACGCGGCACGGAGGTCCTTGCTGCACGTGAAGCAGTGGGCGAAGAGAGCGAACGCACGTGGCGGGCCGGCGGGCAGGTCGAGCCGCGCCGAGAGCTCGTCGCCGGCGCTGCCGGGGAAGGTCACACGCTGGATCCGGGTGGGCATGGGCGGAACGTACCAGGGCGACACGAGCCGCCGCGCTGGTGCGAGACTGGTGGTTCGTCGTCGCCTCCGAGAGCCCCCACCGCTCGTTCGAACGGTCGAGCCCTCGGCAGGCTGCGCTCCCATCACTGCCGCAGTTGGCGGCGAGGTCGTCCCGGCACCCATCTTCACCGGCCTCCACGGCGGCGGCGAGGGCAACGACGGGGTGGGGGCATCCCGGTGGCCACCGTTGCGCTGGTGGCGATCGTGCGGGCCGAGTCGCCGTGGTCCGACAACTCAGACGACCTCTGGCGACGCGAGGGGTCGTGCCACGGCGCCCGGGCCAGGGAAGTGGACGCCGCCTCACCCCCTCCGGGGCCCGCGACCTACAGGACCGCGATGATCCCGATCACGCCGATCAGCACCACACCGGCGAGAACGAACACGAGCGCCACGGCGAGCGGCGGGCGGGCATCGTCGGCGTCGTAGGCGACCCCCGGCCGCTCGGGGCCGGCACTGCCGAGGAACCGCTGTAGACCCGGCGCCGGATTGCGCAGCAGTCGGGCCGCGCCGCTCGCGGCGCCGTCGCTCCAGCGCTCGAGGGTGGCGAATCCGGCAGCTCCTGCCGCGGCGAGTCGGCGAGCGGCATGGGCGGGCCGGCGGTAGAACCAGTCGGTGTCGAGCGCGAGCTTCGACTCGCCGGCCAGCTTGGCCCGCAGGATCCAGAAGGCCACGAACGTGAGCGCGCCGAGCTGGATCGTCTCCACGAGATGCGCCCCGTTGTAGGGGTGGTAGTCCACCGGGAACGGCAGGTAGCGATAGAGCAGGCCCGGAGCGACGCCGAAGAGGACGCACAGGGCGGCGACGACGCCCATGCCGGCGTACATGTTCCGCGGCGTGGGGCGGGGCCGGATGCCGCGGTCGTCGCCGAACCACGTCCAGTACGGCAGCTTGAGCCCGGTGTGGAGGAAGGTGCCGATCGAGGCGAGCAGCAGGAGCAGCATCACGGTCTCGTGGTGGGCCTCGCCGGCGGCCTCGATGACCATCGACTTGGAGATGAACCCGTTGAAGAGCGGGAACCCGGAGATCGAGAAGGCGCCGATCATGTAGAGCCAGAACACGGCGCGCTGGCGCCCGTAGAACCCGCCGAGCTCGGTGAGCGCGCTGCGACCGGTGGTGTGGAGCACTGCGCCGGCCCCCATGAACAACAGGCCCTTGTAGAGGATGTGGCTGAAGGCGTGGGCGGTGGCACCGTTCACCGCCAACTCGGTGCCGATGCCCGCGCCGGCGACCATGTAGCCGACCTGGCTGATGATGTGGTACCCGAGGATCTCCCGGATGTCGTTGGCGAGCACGGCGTAGACGACGCCGTAGAGCGCCATGACCACGCCGGCGTAGATGAGCACGTCCCACCCGACGAACATGCGCAGGAGCACGTAGACGCTCGACTTCGTGGTGAAGGCGCTGAGGAACACGGCTCCGGTGACGGTGGCCTTCGGGTAGGCGTCGGGCAGCCAGGCGTGCAACGGCGGGATCGCAGCGTTGACCGCCACACCGATGAGCATCACCCAGGCGCCGGCCGATGACGTGTCCAGGGCGGTCACCGCGAGGCTCCCGGTCTCGCCGACGTACATCAGCATCCCGGCCATGAGGAACGACCCACCGGTGAGGTGGACGAGCAGGTAGCGGGTTCCTGCCCGCCGGGTTCCCTCGGTGCGCCGCGCCCAGATCAGGTAGGTGCTGAAGACGGCCATGATCTCGGTGAAGATGAGCAGGCTGAACAGGTCGCCCGAGAACGCGATCCCGATCGCGCTGCCGCCGTAGACGAGGGCCGCGACCTGCTGGCCGGTGTCGTCGATGTGCCAGGCGTAGAGGCCGCCGGCTGCCGCGGCGATGGCGAAGATCGCACCGAACACCCTGCTGAGGCTGTCGACGGCCAGCGGCTCGAACTCGTTCCCGAGGGTCTCGAACGACAGGGTCGACCCCTCCGCGAGCAGCCAGAGGTACACGAGGGTGACGACCGGGACCACCACGGCGGCGGCGCTGCGCCATCGCCGCGGCAGCAGCTGGAGGAGCAGGGCACCGGCGTACATCACGAAGGCCGGAGGGGCGCTCATCGGTCTGCTCCGCCGTCGCGAGCGGTGTCACCGGCGAGGCCGGGATCGGCGACGCCGGTGCGGACGTCGTGCGGGTCGGCGTCGCCGTGCACCTCGTAGTAGTCCTCGGTGCGCTGCACCCCGAACTTCCCGTACCACTTGGAGAGGAAGATGATCGCCACACACCCGATGAACCCGTAGACGACGAAGAACCCGGGGATGTCGGTGAACCAGTAGTGGTGCTCGTGGTGCACGAGCTGCTCGGCCACGAGCGACCCGGCGACGAGGGCGGCGAGGAGGGCCCACTGCCAGCGCTTCATCCCACACCTCCGAACACGGCATCGGCGGACATGCGGGCGAGGTCGTAGAAGCGCACGAGCGCGTTCGGGAACACCCCGAACACCAGCGAGGTCGCGGCGGTGACCATGAGCGGCACCCGCACGAGGGCCGGTGCCTCGCCCAGGCCGTGGTGCTGCGTGGAGGGCCGCAGGAAGGCGCGGTGCACGATCGGGAGCAGGTAGGCGGCGTTGAGCACGCCGCTCAGGAGCAGCACCACGAGGGCGAGCTCCTGGCCGCTGGCAGCGGCACCGGCACCGATGAACCACTTGCTCTCGAAACCGTTGACCGGCGGCAGCCCGGCGAGGCCGATGCTCGCGAGGGCGAACGCGCCCATCGTCCATGGCATCTCCCGGCCGATGCCGTCGAGCTCGCTCACCCGGTCGCGGTGGGCGTGGACGTAGATGGCGCCGGCCACGAAGAACAGCGTGATCTTCATGGTCGCGTGTGTCGTGATGTGGAGGATCCCGCCGACGAAGGCGTCGGGATGGACCAATGCCGCGGCGAGCACGATGTACGAGAGGTGACCGATCGTCGAGTAGGCGAGGCGACGCTTGAGGTTGTCCTGGGCGAGGGCGGCGAGTGATCCGAGCACGATGGTCGCGCCGGCGACGATGGCGAGCGGGAGCGCGAGGCCGTGGTCCTCCATCACCGTCGGGCCGAACACGAACCCGGTCACTCGGAGCACGCCGAACACACCCGACTTGACCACGGCGACGGCGTGGAGCAGGGCGCTCACCGGCGTGGGCGCCACCATGGCGGCAGGGAGCCAGGCGTGGAGTGGCACGATCGCCGCCTTCACGGCGACGCCGCCGACGAGGAGGGCGAAGAGGCCCCGCACCGTGCCGGACCCGGCGTCGACGCCGCCGAACACCCCGCCGGCGGTGAAGTCGAGGGTGCCGGCGGTCCGCGACAGCCAGACGGCCCCGGCGAGCAGGGCCACCCCGGCCGTGAGGGTGTAGGCGAGGTACTTGCGGCCCGCCCTGATCGCCTCGGGCGTCTCCTTGTGGATCACGAGCGGGTACGTGGCGATCGTGAGGATCTCGTAGAAGACGATGAAGGTGATGAGGTTGGCGCTGAACGCCACGCCGATCGTCGCCGAGAGGCACAGCGCGAACGCGGCGAAGTAGCGGGTCTGCTTGTGCTCGTGGGCCGCGCGGACGTAGCCGATCGAATAGAACGACGTGAGCACCCACAGCGTCGATGCGACGAGGGCGAAGACCATGCCGAGCGGGTCAACGCGCAGTGCGAGGTCGAATCCCGGCACGAGCTCACCGATGTGGGTCTCCGCGATCCGCCCGTCGAGGATGCGTGGCAGCAGCGAGATGACGAGGCCGAACTGCACGAGCGCCGCACCGATGGTCCACGACTCCCGGAGACGCGGCGACCGAGACGACACGAGCACGAGGGGAACGGCAGCGAGCGACACCAGCACGGCCAGGAGGGGGACGGCGCTGTCGTAGGTCATGCCGTCACCACCCCGCCGGCGGGATGCGGTCGAGCACGCCGTTCACGAGCGCGGCGTTGAAGACTCCGAGCACGAGGATGCCTGCGGCGAGCACGAGCGTCGGGACGAGCATGGCCGGACGCGCCTCGTCACGGACGACGGCATCGACGGGTTCG
>JAAUYD010121492.1_pt1 | contig 34382 bp, 36 predicted proteins | sample 7278101 | NCBI WGS metagenome assembly JAAUYD01 (sample SAMN14350128, study PRJNA611818) | marine sediment metagenome | isolation source: surface marine sediment (0.6m) | place: French Polynesia: Moorea | collected 2018-08
TGCTCGGTTCGATGATCCCGATCGGAGGCGCCCTCGAATCGACCGGCGGCACCGTGCTCATCGCCCAAGGGATCGTCGATGTATCGGCGGGTTTTTCTCCGGTCGTGGTACTGGCGTTGCTGATTATCGTCACGATGACGCTATCCGATGTCATGAACAATACGGCGACTGCGGTCATCGCGGCGCCGATCGCCGTCGAGATTGCGAACCGTCTGGGCGTCAGCCCTGATCCGTTTCTGATGGGTGTCGCCGTGGCGGCATCCTGCGCATTCCTGACGCCGATCGGGCACAAGAACAACACGCTGATCATGGGTCCAGGCGGCTATCGGTTTGGTGACTACTGGCGCATGGGGCTGCCGCTCGAGATTCTGATCGTCGCGATTTCGGTGCCGGCGCTTATCACGTTCTGGCCGCTGTAAATATGTTAAACACTTGTCGCAAAACGCACGACAACGGGGTCAGAAACTGACACTCAGTGTATGCGGCCGACCTGTTTTGATCTTTCGCGTGACACATAACCCACTGAAAAATATATTGAAATAATCGTTCCGGTTCTTTCGACAGGCTTGGCACAGCGATTGCAACCTGTCAGTTAGATTGCCGCTGAATGCGGCATGGCGTCTGACAGGAATCCGGAGATGAACATGGCCAAAGCGATTATTCAGGACTGGACCGACAGCATGGTGTTGCTCAAGTTCGACCAGACTCGCGACGTGCGCTATCAGGTCTACCGCGACGGGGCAACGCACTTTCTCGAGATGCGTGCACCCGAGGACGAGTCTCACATCCATACGCTCGAGTTGCCGGACGGCATGAAGCTCGACCGGACCAGCTACGAGGTACTGCTGCGCTATGTGCTGCTCGACGTTGTCGCGGCGTGATCCTCGACGTCTGCCCAGACGCGCAACAGGTTTTCGCCAGGGATTTTACGTACGTCCTCTTCGCTATACCCGCGCCTTGACAAACCGGCGACGAGGTTCGGATAAGAGGGCACGTCCTTGAGCCCGACCTGCAACTCGCCCCCTAACGCCCCGGTATCAGAGGGGAGCGGATAGTCTTCGTCATCGGGATATTTCGCTGCTTGAAAGGGTCGAAGGTCGTACCCATATATTGGAGGCCCGTGTCCACAGAGATGGACGACCGCCCACCAAGGAGACCTGCGATGAGCGATACGAATCCTCCTGCCGATCATCCGTTTGTCGATCAAGAGTCGACCGACAGGCGGATGCAACAGAACCTGAAGTCGCGCTCGACCTGGAAGCGACTGCTGTTCATGGCTATCAGTTACGTACTGATCAGCCTTGCGTCACTCGTTGGTACGTTCATCATCGTATTCGGTTTCCTGTGGTTGCTGTTCACCGGCGAGATTAACCGCGAACTGAAGCAGGTCGGCAAAAGCCTGGCGGCCTACATCTATGAGAACGTCATGTTCCTGACGTTCAATACCGAGGAGATGCCGTTTCCGCTCGGCAAGCCGTGGCCGAGTGCCGAGGGCGATTGATCTAGATTGAGAGTTCGCGCTGGCCCGGTTGCCAGTGCGTCAGGTTGATGTGTGCGCCGCCGACGCCTAGCCCGCGCACCCAGCGAGCGGCCGCATCCAGCGTGACCCAGGTACGCACCTTTCCTTTGCGCGTTTCCGCGGTAATCGGCCCATTCGGTGTTCGCGCCTCGACGTGGAAACGCGCTCCGCTTGCGATGATGTTGATGTTCTTGATGGCACCGGCGGCGACCATCGCTTTCAACATGCGTTCATCCATTCTCGTTCCCCGCTCTGTGTCCGGCCTGGTCCGTGATGCGGATGCCGGTCTCGTCGCAGTGCCGGCGAATCAGCATTTCGACCATATTCGCCACGCTGCGATGCTCGCGAGCTGCCGCTTCGCGCACGGCTTCTTTGATGCCGGGTTCGATACGCAGGTTGAGCGTGGAGATCTTGGTTCGGGCCATGCGTTACATTGTATATTAATAAAGACGGAAATGTAACGCACTAGGCGACGGGTTGGCGTCGCATTGCCGGAAAGGGTGGAACCGGCGCTATACTCGGGCCCCATGCGACTCGAAAGCGTCAATGTGGCTCGTGCCGAAACGATCGCGCACGGCAAAAAGTCCATGGAAACGGGGATCTGCAAACGTCCGGTCGAGGGCAGCGTCCTGGTCACCGAGGCGGGCATTTCCGGTGATGCCATCATCGCGACCCGGCATCATGGCGGCCCCGATCAGGCGGTCTACGCGTACAGCGCCGACGATTACGACTGGTGGGCGGAAACGACGGGCCGCGAGTACCCGCCGGGAATCTTCGGTGAGAATCTGACGATTCGGGATCTGCCCAGCGACCTTGGGATCGGGGATCGTCTGTTGATCGGCGCGGTCGTGCTCGAGGCGACGGCGCCGCGCATTCCGTGCGATACGCTATCGACGCGCATGCAGGACAAGGGCTTCGGTATGGCGTTCCGCCGTGCCGAGCGGCCCGGCATCTATTTCCGAGTACTCAACGAGGGTGAGATCCGTGCGGGTGACTCCGTCACATTGGTCGAGAGCGACTCCGCTGACGTGACGATTCTCGACCTTTTTCGGCACAGGTTTCGCCTGCGCCACGACGCGGAGGAGCTCAGGCGTTACCTCGATGCTCCGTTGGCATCGCGCGTGCGTGCCGAGGTCGAGGCCGACCTGGCGGCATTGGAATAAAAAAAGCCCCGCCGGGGAGGGCGGGGCAAATCAATTAGAACTATGGGAGTTCTACAGGGGATTCAGGGCGCTTACGGCAGATCTGACGTAACAATTACGTTCAGCGGGGTTCCGCCACCTACTTCGTCGCGTGCAACGACCGTAAATACGTCGCCATCGGCAAAGGTGAACGGTGCCGGGCCGATCGCGGGTGTCGTCGTTCCGGCAGGCGTTACGGTGACTTCGTAATCGCCGGCCGCCAGGTTCACGTAGCCGGTGCTTGCCGCGAACGGTACGGTAGAGAAGGCCGGCGAAATCGTGCTGATGTCCGTGCCCGGGGCAGCGACGTAGATGTCGACGTCGGCGGCTGTCGGTGAAGCGTGAACGATACGCACCTTCGCGTACGTGCCCACCGGACGCGGGTCGTCATTCAGAACCAGCGGCGCGATCGACGCCAGCGGGCCGATTGCGAGGACGTCATAGTACTGTCCTGCGTCCAGGGTGAGGTCTGCGTCGATCGCGATAACACCTGGGTCGTTGGCAACGGTAACCTTGACGTTGTAGTCGGCGCCAGGCACCTCTACATAGCCGGCAATAGCAGTGAACTCGAAGTCCTCGACGAGCGGTGCAGCGAAATTGTCATCGACAACGATATCGACAGCCGGAGCGTCAGGCGAAGCGTGGAACGCGCGCAGCGACGCGGGTGTTGCTGCATCGAGAATGACTGCCGAGCCCGCACCCGTCAGCAGCGCGAGGCTTACTGGCGAGGCACCGGCGCCAGTGTTCGGGACCGCAGCGACGAAAAGGTCGTCACCGTCGTTTAGAGTGACAGTACCGGAATCGTAGACCACCGTGGCCGGGTCGCCGGCAAGCGTCACACGAATCTGGTAGTCACCAGCCGTCACTTCGGCGGGCCCGATCGTTTCGGTGAAAGAGAACGAACCGACCGGTGCAGTGGCCGTAAGATCGGCGCCAGGCGTCGTTACGAAAACGTCGACCTGCGGAGCGGCCTCGGTCGCGTGCAGTACGTTCAGACGTGCCGTGCCTGCAGTAACCGCGGTCCGCGGCTGTTCGACGACGACGGGCTGGATGTTGGCAACGTCGCCGACGGCCACGATCGTATAGATCGTATCGCCAGCGAACGTCAGGTCTACAGGGCCGATGACAGTAGCGTTACCACCCGGCAGGATGCCCTCAACAGCAATGCTGTAGGTGCCTTCGTCGAGCACGATGCGGCCGGATCCGTCGAGGTAGTCGACGTCGGTCAGGGCTGCGCTGCCATCGACAAGAACGTTGACGGGCGGTGCATCAAACGACGCGTGCAGAACCTGTATGTCTACGGTCAACGGCGCAGGCGGCGGCGGCTGGCCAACAAACGGCGTGACCGAGTCGCCTGAATCACAGGCGGCCAGGCCGAATGCGGCGAACGCCAGTAAGAGTTTCATCGGGTTTTTCATTTCCAGCCCTCTTGGCTTGTTCAAACTGAGGCCGTAGTGTGAGGACCGACATATGACAATTGGTCTCAGTGTCGTATCGGAATGTATCCGGATGTTTCGTTCGGTGTTGCAGGCCGAGCGTTGCAGAAGCTGTCGCGTTATGATGGCGCCATGACAAAGGTTCTACTCATCGATGACGACCGCAAGCACTCGGAGTTGTTGCAGGCTTACTTCAAGCGTTTCGGTATCAACCTGATTTGCGCGCTCGAGGCGGACGATGGCTTTCGCAAGCTGAACCGCGAGGATCCCGACCTGCTGTTACTCGACGTCATGTTGCCGGGCAAGGACGGATTCGAGATCTGTCGCGAGGTCCGAAAGACGAGCAACATTCCGATTATCATGCTCACCGCGCGCGGGGAGGTCATCGACCGCGTCTCCGGGCTGGAGCTCGGTGCCGATGACTACATCGGTAAACCTTTCGAGCCTCGCGAACTCGTCGCGCGGGTGCAGGCAACCTTGCGGCGTGCCGAGGCGATCGGGCCCGCGGGATCGAAGCTCGAGTTCGACGGCCTGTCGATCGACACGGAAACGCGTAGCGTGGAGGTCGACGGTGATTCGGTCGACCTGACGTCGATGGAGTTCGAGTTGCTGTTGATCCTCGCCCGGCGCCACGGGAAGAAGTTGTCGCGTGACGATATCCTGAGCGAGCTGCGCGGCATCGATGCGGCCATACTGACGCGTTCAGTCGACATCATGATCAGCCGCTTGCGCGGCAAGCTCGGCGATTCCGTCAAGCCGGCCCGATTCATCCAGACGATCTGGGGGCGCGGTTACTCCTTCGTCGGTGTCCCCGCAACGGATGCCTAGCCGGCTTGCCCGCTCGCTGTCGTTTCGGCTGCTGGGCATATTCGTAGTACTTGCGGCGCTGTTCGTATGGGGCAGCGGCTCGCTGTTGCGTTGGTACTACAACAGCGACGAGGTCCGCGGCCTCATCAGCGGGCACCTCTCGCTGCACGTCAGCTATGTCAAGGAAGACATTGGCTCGCCGCCACGCATCGATCGCGCCATTGCCATCACGGAGCGGGTGCCGGTCGACATACGAATCCTCGGGCCGGACATCGACTGGGCGTCGGACGATGATTTCCCCGCACTCGGTGACCTCGAGTTCGGACCGAGCCCGGTGTTCAGCGACGACCCCGACTCGTGGGTCGACGAGCTCTCAGGCGTCGAGTTTGCCGTCGACGGTCACCACCGCTTCCTCAAGATGCAAGAGGGCGACTACGACATCGTCGTTTCCACGCCGCCGATCGCCGATACCAAGGGCAACCCCGATATCCTGCTGATCATTACCGCCCTCGGGCTTTTTTACCTCGTGCTCGGCTATGCCGCCGTGTCCTGGCTCTTCAAACCGATCAGGGCCATTCGGGAAGGGGCTGCGAATATCGGGCGCGGAAACTTCAATCACCGAATTGCCGGCATTCGACGCGACCAGCTAGGCGACCTTGCGAAAGACATCAACGTGCTCGCCAGCGATGTGGAAGGCATGCTCGACGCCAAGCGGGCACTGTTGCTAGGCATCAGTCACGAGTTGCGCACACCGCTTTCGCGCATGAGGCTTGCGCTCGAGTTCCTCGACAATGACGAGGACCGGGAAACGCTCAAACCCGAAATAGCCGAGATGGAGAAGATCGTCGTGACCTTGCTCGAAGCCGAACGACTGAGCACGCGTCACGATACGTTGCGTCGGTCGAAGGTGCATGTCAGTTCGCTGGTCAGCGACATGCTCGAGGACTTCTTCGAGCGGGACCGGGACCGCATCGAATTCTACGACGGGACGGGTGCGCTCGAGGCTGAGCTCGACGAAGCAAGAGTGACCTTGTTGCTCAAGAACCTGGTGAGCAATGCACTGCGCTACAGCCCTCGCGACAGCGGTCCTGTAAGCATCGAAACGGGACGAGAGGGCGACGAGATCGTACTGCGGGTAAGCGACAATGGCCCGGGCCTGTCGGAGGAGCAGGCGCGCCATCTTGGTGAGCCGTTCTATCGTAGCGATCCATCACGCAATCGCGAAACCGGCGGTACCGGTCTGGGGCTCTACCTCGCCACGCTCGTAGCCAGGGCTCATGGCGGCACGCTCGAGTTGCTCAACCCGGGAGAGCCCCGGCCCCGTTTCGAAGCTCGCTTTCCCATTTGACCGGACACGAACCACGCATCGCTTGCTTTTTCGTTCGAGTGATATCAAAATGATATCAAAATGAATAGACGAAAGAGGAAAGGAAGATGATCCGTGAAGTGAAACGAACCGTATCGTCCGGATACCTGGTGCTTGCTGTGCTGACGGCCGCCCAGCTCGGTTTCGCCTACCTGATAGTCGTGGCGGCTCGCGCGGGGTCGGTGTGGGGTGTGATCGGTGCTGTGCTGGCGTCCATCATCGTCCTGATCTGCTGGGCGGGATTGTTCATGGTTCATCCCAACGAGGCCAAGGTGCTGCAGCTCTTCGGCAAATACGTCGGCACCTGCCATGATCCGGGACTGCGCTGGGCGAATCCTTTCTACGCCAAAGCCGCGGTCTCCACCCGCGTACGGAACTTCGAGAGCGGCCAGCTCAAAGTGAATGACGCCAACGGAAGTCCGATCGAAATCGCAGCGGTCGTCGTCTGGAAGGTCTTCGACACGGCAGAAGCGCTATTTGAGGTCGACGACTACGTGAATTTCGTACAAATCCAGAGCGAGGCGGCGCTGCGCAACCTCGGCACGACGTACCCCTACGAGCCTCATGAGGATGAAGGGGGGCTGGCATTGCGTTCGAATCCCGTCGAGATCGCGCAGGCGTTGCGCGAGGAAATCCAGGAGCGTCTTGCGCAGGCCGGCGTGACGGTCATCGAGGCGCGCATTTCTCACTTGGCCTACGCGCCCGAGATTGCGAACGCGATGCTGCGACGCCAACAGGCCTCGGCGATCATCGCGGCGCGCAAGCAGATCGTTCACGGTGCCGTGGGTATGGTGGATCTCGCGCTCGATGAGCTGGACGAAAACGACATCGTGGATCTCGACGAGGAACGCAAGGCTGCGATGGTCAGCAACCTGCTCGTTGTCCTATGCAGCGACGAGGCAGCCCAACCCGTGTTGAACACAGGCACGCTGTATACCTGATATGCCGGCACGCAAGTCATTTGCGCTGCGCATCGACGCGAAAACGCTTGAGGCGATGCAGCGCTGGGCGAAAGACGATCTGCGCAGTCTCAATGCGCAGATCGAATTCGTGTTGCGCGAGAACTTGCGCAAGGCAGGGCGATTGAAGTCTGAAAAAAGGCAAGACAATAGAGAGATTTGATACCGCGCTACATGTTCGACACGACGACCATTGCGGCGACGGCAGCGTTGATGGCATCAGACTCTGTAGAGTGATTCTCCTCAGGAACACACTCTGGACAGCCGTCCACATTTCGGTATTGCAGGCGCGCTCGACTCATTGCCTGTTCGGCGCTGGGTAGCCGCCCCAGGTAGTCTCTAAGTGGTTCCGGGGGCAAAAGGGAGCAGTTGCTGTCGACTCGATGAACAATATGCTCCCCCGTGTCCAGGGCGAGTGTACTGACGCAGTACTCTGGATTGGCGTTCTCTATTCTTCCACCTCTCGAATAGGGCGACGACGGTGATCAGTTCCTGCGGCGCTGCTGCGATCGTGTGCTCGACTTCCCACGATTTCCGGACGAACGGCTTTCCGAACGCGATTCGCGGCGCTCGCTGCGAGCCTGTCGCTGTGGTTCGCTACGTTGCGCAGGCGCCCGGGATTCCGTTTGCCGTCGTTGCTGGCGCACCTGGCGTTCGGGTTGGCGATACGTTTGCCGCGCCTGACGCTCCGGCTGGCGCTGCGTCTGACGCATCTCGCGTTCGGACTGGCGATACGTTTGCCGCGCCTGACGCTCCGGCTGGCGCTGCGTCTGACGCGCCTCGCGTTCGGACTGGCGATACGTTTGCCGCGCCTGGCGCTCCGGCTGGCGCTGTGTCTGACGTGCCTGGCGTTCGGATTGGCGATACTCCTGCCTCGCCTGTCTTTCCGGCTGTCGCCGCTGGTCCCTGACCGCCGTTTCCCGGCGTTCCTGCCTGGCCTGGCGATCGGGTTGCCGTTGTTGTTGCCGAGTCGTGTAGTCGCGGCGGTTCTCACGCTGCGCGATACCGGCTTCGCGGTTCTCACGACGGGCAACCGCAGGCTGTTGACGTTCGGGACGCTCGCGGAAACGAATCGGCTCTTCGCGTCGAACCGGAACGCCTCGTGATTCGCGCGCATCGCGTTGCGGCGGCGTGTGCCGGTTGCGCGTTACGCGGTCACGGTAAAAGTCGCGGCGATCATGACGCGGCTGCCAGCGGTCGCCATGATAGTAACGATTGATGGTTACGTTAGGGCGCCGCACGTAGGTCGTATTGTAAATCTGGATGCTCGGCCTGCGATACCACCAACGGTCCCAGTAGTGGTGACCGTAGTAGGGATGGCCGTGATAGCTGTGGTGGTACACGTGTAGGCTGTCCGAGAACCAGCCGATCGAGAACGCGGTCGTGACGCCCCAGAAATACCCTCGATCGAAGTGGTACGCCGAGGAGTACGGGTAGTAGTAAACGGGATAGGCGCGCGGATAGTAGTAGTACACCCGACGCGGCTGGTAGACGACGACGCGCTCGGGCTCGTAGTAGGGCACGTAGATCACGTCGTCGTTGACGGGCGTAATCTCGATCGCACCTTCATTGCGCGTTACGTCCTGATATTCGTCGCTCTTCAGATTGCCTGCGGCATAGGCGCGATCCCTGAACGACTCGATCGCCGTCACGACGTCGGCTTGCTGCCCCACCACAGCCTCGCCGAGCCGCCAGGTCCAGTCGATGTCGTCATTCAGCAGCTCGACGATTTCCGGATAGTTGAGCAGGGCAACGACCGCGTCGTCCCACTCGGGGTCCGGTTTGAGTGACGGATCGTCCTCGAGCGCCTCGAGAAAACGACCGGCCTCGACGATCTGCAACGGATAGGCCGCCGCCGGGAGGACAATGGCCAGCAGGTCATCCGGGTACAGCGCGATAGGCCCGACGAGCTCCTCGAGCTCGGACTCGGAGAGCAGTGGAATGTCCTCGTTGCCAAGCGGCTCGACCTCAGGCTTGACACCATAGGCCGGCTCATAGGCGCCGAGCACCACGCCGTCTTCATCGACGGGCGTCTGCGCGAATGCGATGCCGGGTGCGGCAACGAGCAGCATCAATGCAGCCTGGATCTGGATCTTCATTCCTGCCTCCCGGTCCGGGTTCGATACGGACCTCTTCATCCTGATTGAAAGGCTACCGCACGCAAGCTGAACCACGCCTTAACTGGCAAGAATACCGGTACCCGCTGGCAAAAAAACCGGCACTTGAATTGTGGCGCAATTCAGGGGAACCTTTTACCGGTAAGACGCGTCCGTTTTCTTATCTTATCAACCCGGATGAAGCAGCAACGACGATGAAGTCCCGAGCAGAACTGCTGGCAGAGATCGAAGAAAGACGCTTGCAAGACAATCGGTTAACTGAAGAAGTTAATGTTCTTTCTATCGAAGAGCCCGATGTCGAGCCGGGCTATAACCCGTACGATTCCCCCGGGCTGAGCAAGGAACTGCCCGATAGGGCCGATATCAAGTTGCGCCGCCAGGCCGCGTTTCGACGCAGACCACGCCGCTGAAGCTCGACCCCGCTAGTCGTCTTCGCCGCCGTGCCAGGCGATGAATTTCCAGCCATTCTCCGTGCGAACGAGCACATCCGTGTATCGTCCGTTGCGCATTTCGACGTCGCCGCCCTTGGGCTTGTAAGCGACGGAATAGAGGTAGTGAGCGACCGCGACGTCGCCTTCGACAGTGATAGACAGCGGATAGAGTTCGTAGCGCTCGAGGCGCCCGACCTGCTTGCCGAATCGCGCCCACGCTGATGTCGAGTTCTTGCTCCGCGGCGCTGGTGAGCTTTTCGCCCAGCCCATGAATCTGTCCGCCAGTACGTCGTCCACGCGGTCCTGATCACCTTTCTGGTCGGCATCCCAGGCGTTTTCAATGACGAGCAGGACGTCGGCCTCGTCATCGCTGGTGTCCTGCGCAAATGCGGCAGCCGCGAGGACCAGCAGAAGAAAAGCACCACCCAGTTTCATGTGCAGAGTCATGATTGCACCTCGTGTCTCCCCAAACCTGTCGCCGAGTTTAGTCAGTGTCGCGGAACACCACAAACAGCGCAGTCGGCATCAGGTGCCGAAGACGAGCGTCGAAAGTCGACCCAGATCGGCGCTTGAGACGGGCTCGACGGGTTCATGGGTGAAGATGTTGCGCAGGTCGTTCTCGGTCAGGTATTCCGGATGATGCGCCTCGAGGATCGTCGCGTATTCCAGTTCGTTGTCGCCGCGAACAAGCACGAGTTGATAGATGTGCAGCGCCAGATCGTGCGTGCCGCTGAGCTGCATCAGGTCGCCCACTTCGGTGCGGTTTTCGGGCAGACGAATCGTACCGATGTGCAGCGTGTTCTTGCGGATATCCCAGCCGCCTTCTTTGAACGTTTCACCGATGGAATCGCCGGCCAGGACGCGCGAATGCGCATCGTTCCATCCGGTGTCAGCGTCGTCGGCGAACTGCACGACCGCGTAAGTTCGGCAGGTTGTCCGATCGCCATCGACGCTGAACAGGCTCGAGCGCCGAAGCCCGGCCTCGCTCGCGAGTACGTCAATGCCGTAACTGCCAAAGCGCTGCTCGATGCGTTCGCTGTTGAGGACGACGGACTCAGTCGCGCATGCGCTGAGTACGGCGGCGAGAACGCTGGGCGGGAAATGGGTCTGGCGCATGCGGCGGGTTGAGCGAAAAATTCCGGTGCACCATATACTGTGGGCCTCGGGTCGTAAAGGAGTAAGCCGATGCGGGCGATGGAGCTGAGGGCGACGGGCAGTATCGAATCGAATCCGCAGCCCCTGCACCTGGTGGACCGCCGCGACCCGGAGCCGGGTGACGGCGAGATACTCGTCGCGGTTTCCGTGTGCGGTGTGTGCCACACGGAGCTGGACGAAATCGAGGGTCGTACCCCGCCGCCGCGGCTACCCGTGATTCCCGGTCACGAGATCGTCGGCACCGTTGCGGAACTTGGCGCAGGCTGCGACCGGTATTCCGGCGGAGAACGTGTCGGCATCGGCTGGATCCATTCGTCGGACGGCGGTGTCGGCGAAAACCTGACCGGGTCTTTCCGTGCGACAGGCCGCGACGTCGATGGCGGCTATGCCGACTTTGTGGTCGTGCCCGAGCGCTATGCGTACCCGATTCCACCGGTCTTCAGCGATACCGAGGCTGCGCCCCTGTTGTGTGCCGGCGCCGTCGGCTACCGCTCTCTGATGCTCGCCGAACTCGAAGACGGTGAGGTGCTGGGCCTGACCGGGTTCGGCGGCTCCGGGCACCTCGTTCTGCAAATGGCCAAATACCTGTACCCCTCGAGTCCCGTGTTCGTATTCGCACGCAGTGAGCGAGAGCGGGCTTTCGCCCTCGAACTCGGCGCGGACTGGGCTGGCGATACCACCGCCGCGCCCCCGGTCGCGCCGCGGGCGATCATCGACACGACGCCGGCCTGGAAGCCGGTGCTTGCAGCGCTCGAATGCCTGCAGCCGGGCGGACGGCTCGTCATCAACGCGATCCGCAAAGAAGACAGTGATCGCGACCGGATGGCGACGATACGCTACGAGGACCATCTCTGGATGGAGAAGGAACTGAAGTCCGTCGCCAACGTGACACATCACGATCTCGAGGCGTTTCTACCAATCGCGGCAGCGATTCCCCTGCGTGTGGAGGTCGAGACGTATGCCCTCGAGGAAGCCAACGAAGCATTGACGAGCCTGCGCGCCGGGCACGTCCGTGGGGCCAAGGTACTGCAGATTTCCTAAGGGCGCTGAGTTCCTGACTGAAGCGCTATACTTCGGGCTTTCGAATCGGCGGAAGTCCGTATGTCTCACAGCCTGGTCTGCTATCGGTGCGGTGCGTCGCTCTCGGCCCTGACCTTGCCGTTGTCGCGACACGACCAGTGCCCGGCCTGCAGCGCCGACCTGCACGTGTGCAAGATGTGCGTTCACTTCGACGAGCGCGTGCCGCGCAAGTGCCGCGAAGACGGTGCCGAGGACGTTACCGAGAAGGAACGCCCGAATTTCTGCGACTGGTTCAAACCCTCCGATGCCGCGTTCGATCCGGCGCGTAAGTCGGAAGCCGATGCTGCGAAAGACGCGCTCGCCGCGCTGTTCGGCGACAGTGACGAATGATGACCGACGGCCAAAACAAGGCGCTCGTCGTGCTCTCGGGCGGCCAGGACTCGACGACCTGTCTTTACTGGGCCATCGACCGCTTCGGACTCGACGCCGTCACCACGATCACGTTTGACTACGGACAACGGCATCGTATCGAGCTCGAGTGCGCGAGGCGGGTTGCCCGGTTCGCCGGCGTCGACAACCTCATCCTGCCGATCGACACGTTTGCCGCACTCGGCGGAGACGCGCTGACAGACCCCGACATCGACGTGGCAGAGCGTGTCGACGAGACGTCAGGACTGCCGAACACCTTTGTGCCGGGGCGCAATCTCGTTTTCCTGACGTTCGCGGCGGCCTTTGCGTGGCAACGCGGCATCGGTCATCTCGTAACCGGAGTGGCGCAGACGGATTACAGTGGTTATCCCGATTGTCGTGAGGAAACGATGACGGCGTTGCAACATACGCTGCGGCTCGGCATGGAGAGCGATATCACGATTCTCACACCGCTGATGCATCTTTCGAAGAAAGAGACGGTCGAGCTCGCGCGTGATCTCGGCGGGTTGCCGGCGATGGCTCATACCCACACCTGTTATAGAGGACAGCGGCCGCCTTGCGGGGAATGCCCGGCCTGCGTGCTGCGGGCCAGGGGATTTGCCGAGGCAGGAGTCGAAGACCCGTTGCTCGCCGCGTAATGACATATTCGGTCAAGGAAATCTACTACACGCTGCAGGGAGAGGGCGCGCAGACTGGCCGCCCAGCTGTGTTTCTCCGGTTTGCCGGCTGCAACCTGTGGTCGGGTCGCGAGTCGGATCGCGCCCAGGCCGTCTGTCGTTTCTGCGACACGCAGTTCGTCGGCACCGACGGGCCGGGTGGCGGCAAGTTTGCCGATGCGGCCGAACTGGCGGGTGCCGTCCGTTCGTACTGGCCGGACGGCGTCGCTTCAATGCCCTACGTCGTCTGTACGGGTGGCGAGCCGCTGTTGCAGCTCGATGTGCCGCTGATAGAGGCGCTGCACATTGCAGGCTTCGAGATCGGCGTCGAGACCAACGGTACGCTCATCGCGCCGCCCGGGATCGACTGGCTGTGCGTCAGCCCGAAAGGGTCGGCTCCGTTGCTGCAGGTTGCCGGGCAAGAGCTGAAGCTCGTCTATCCGCAGGAAGAGCCTGAAGCACAGCCCGATCGCTTCGAGTCACTCGCGTTCGATGAATTCTACCTGCAACCGCTGGACAGCCCGGAGCGCGAAGAGAACACGCGGTTGGCGCGCGCGTACTGCGACGCACACCCGCGATGGCAGCTGTCGCTTCAAACACACAAGTTGCTGGGTATTCCCTGAGCCGGACCCTGCGCTGACGGGGCCCGTTCATCCCGTTGACGTGGCGTCCGTCTCGACGTCGGCGTAGTACACCCAGACGTTTTCCTCGCCCGTCAGCAGTTCGATGTACTTCGGATGAACGAAGATCGTCTCGCGCCCGGACTTGACCTCCCGCAGTACCCCGATCTCGCAGAATTGTTTGAGGTACACCGAGGCTGTCTGGCGTTTGGCGATACCGGCGTCGACGAGGTTGCCGATGCGGCAGTAGGGCTGTCTGAACAGGACCTCGACAAGCTCCCAGGAGTAGGTCTTGGGCAGTTCCGACTGGACGAACTCTGCCGTGTGCTCCATCAGCTCGCGAATCGACTTGATCTTGTCCGTCGTCCACGTGCACGTCTCCTCAACACCGTCGAGGATGAAGTTGATCCAGGAGGCCCAGTCTCGTTCGTACGTGACGTTCTTCAGGAGGCGGTAGTAGTCAGCCTTGTTCTGGATGATGTAGCGGCTCAGATAAAGGATCGGGGAGTCGAGCAGGCCGTGTTCGACGAGAAAGAGAATATTGAGTATGCGCCCGGTGCGGCCGTTGCCGTCGACGAATGGATGAATCGCTTCGAACTGGTAGTGCTGGATGGCCAGGCGGACGAGTGGGTCGATATCGGTCGAGCGGTGCATGAAATCCGCCCAGTTGTCGAGCTTCTCGATCAGGAGCTTCTGTCCGACCGGCGGAGTGTAGATGACTTCACCGGTCATGCGGCTCTTGAGGGTTGTTCCAGATTCAGCTCGAATATCAAGCTCCATGCCTTTGATAGTACTAACAATTTGTATCGCCATATCGACGGATAGCATGCGCCGTCGCACCATCTTCGTACCCTCGTACAGCGCCGTGCGGTAGCGCAGCGCTTCTTTGGTGGCGGCGTCGGCGCGGTCCTCGGCGATGTCGGCAAACTCGAAAAGCTTGTCGGTGGTCGTGACGATATTTTCGATCTCCGAACTCGCGCGGGCTTCCAGCAACGGAAGTGCATTTACCAGAACCGCGGAGTTCGGGATCAGTTCTGCTGCCTGCTTGAGCTCGGCCAGGGCGACGCGAGCCGTAATACAGCGCTTCAGGATAGCGGTGGTCTCGATGATGTCGACCGGCGGCGGCAGGTCGGGGAGCTGGTTGAAGGGTATATCAGGTTTAAAATCAGTCACTTAACTCGGCTTCCGGCATTCTGTTAAAACGTCGATTTCATCGACAGGTCTGGTGGACGTGTCGATAAAATAGCTCTATATCGACCTATTGGCGCAACGTGTCGATTCTATCGACGTATTCCGCATATATGTCGATATTTCTCGATATTTTCGACAGGTCCCGAGTATAGGTCGATCGCATCGACACGTTCGTGAACCAGTTGGCAGTCCTGCTAAGCTGTAGACTTTCTTTGCTTGGGAGTGAAGATATGCGCGCGATCGCCGGCAAGATCTGGACGTTGGCTGCTGTCCCGATACTTCTCACCGCCTGCGGGGGCGGCGGAGGTGGTGGCGGAGGTACGCCCCCGGTCACCCCGCCGACGCCCCCTCCCACGACGACACCCGGGATCACGGTCTCGCAAGCGTTCACGTCGTTACCGGCGTTCGTCCAGCCGACGGTCCTGAAGCAGGCGCCGGGCGACGATGCCCGCTGGTTCGTTGGCGAGAAGCGCGGACGGATTCTGGTCTTTGCCAACAACCCGAATTCGTCGTCCTCATCGACCTTTCTCGATATCGAGGGGTTGACGAACCCGTCGGGTGAGGGCGGCCTGCTCGGCATAGCGTTCCACCCCGACTTCCCGACGACACCAGAGGTATACGTGTCCTATACGCGCGACGGCGCGCCGCTCGAGTCACATGTCTCGCGCTTCACGAGCAACGACGGCGGGCAGACTCTGCTGGCGGCGAGCGAGGAGATCATCTTCACGGTGTTGCAGCCCGAGACCAATCACAACGGCGGCGATATCGCGTTCGGACCCGACGGCTTCCTGTACGTGAGCTTCGGCGACGGCGGCGGCGGCGGGGACCCGCGGGAATACGGGCAGGACGACAACAACCTTCACGGCACGATTGTGCGCATCGACGTCGACGGCGCAGCCCCTTACGAAATACCCCCCGGCAACCCCAACGCGAGTAATGGCGTTTGCACGCAGGGTTTCGGCGGCGCGCCGTGCCCCGAGATCTTTGCCTGGGGGCTGCGCAATCCGTGGCGCATCAGTTTTGACCGCGTAACCGGCAGGCTCTGGACCGGGGACGTCGGTCAGGGCGCCTGGGAAGAAATCGACGTGATCGTCAACGGCGGTAACTATGGCTGGAACGATCGTGAAGGAGCGAACTGCTTTGATCCGCCAAGCGGGTGCGCAACGAACTTCACCGAGCCCGTCACCGAGTACGGCCGTTCGCTCGGACAATCAGTCACGGGCGGCTATGTCTATCGCGGTGCCACGGATAGCGATCTCATCGGCTGGTACGTCTTCGGCGATTTCGTCTCCGGCAGAATCTTTGCGGTGCCCGAGGACAGCACGCCGACCGTTACGCCCGAGGTGCTGCTGGACACGCCGAACAGCATCGTGACGTTCGCCGAGGATGTCGACGGCGAACTGTACTTCGCCGATTTCAACCAGGGGACGATCTACAGGGTCGAGGACGCGCCGTAGTGCGTCGTTTCCGTTAACATTCCAGTCACGGCGGAGGAACAACAATAAGAAAGAGGTGACCGTGGTGGTGAAATCCGATATTGAGATCGCCCGGGCGGCAACGCTCGAACCCATCCAGGACATCGCGTCAAAGCTCGGGATTCCGCAGGACTCGCTGATTCCTTACGGCCATGACAAGGCCAAGCTCTGCGCCGACTTCGTCGCATCGAAGTCGAACGGTGAGGACGGCAAGCTGATTCTCGTGACCGCGGTATCGCCGACACCGGCCGGCGAGGGCAAGACCACGACCACCGTCGGTCTCGGTGACGGCATGAACCGGATCGGCAAGAACACGCTGATTTGTCTGCGCGAGCCCAGCCTCGGCCCGTGCTTCGGCATGAAAGGCGGTGCCGCCGGTGGTGGCTATGCGCAGGTCGTGCCGATGACCGACATCAACCTGCACTTCACCGGCGATTTCCATGCGATCGGCGCTGCGAACAACCTTCTCGCTGCGCTGATCGACAACCACCTGCACTGGGAGAACTCGCTCAACATCGATCCACGCCGCGTAACCTGGCGGCGGGTCGTCGACATGAATGACCGCGCGTTGCGCTCCGTCACCTCTGGCCTCGGAGGCTACGTCAATGGCGTGGTCCGCGAGGATGGCTTCGACATCACCGTCGCCTCTGAAGTCATGGCCATCTTCTGCCTTGCCAACGACCTTAAGGATCTTGCGGAGCGGCTCGGCAAGGTCGTGCTTGGTTACACCCACGACAACCGGCCGATTACGGTTCGCGAACTGAATGCGCAAGGTGCAATGACCGCGCTGCTCAAGGATGCGATGCAACCGAATCTCGTACAGACTCTCGAAAACAACCCGGCGCTCATGCACGGAGGACCCTTCGCCAACATCGCGCACGGCTGTAACTCGGTGATGGCAACAAAGACGGGACTCAAGCTGGCCGACTACGTCATCACCGAGGCGGGCTTCGGGGCCGACCTCGGCGCGGAAAAGTTCTTCAATATCAAGTGCCGCAAGGCGGGGCTCTCACCCGATGCCGTCGTGCTCGTGGCGACCGTCAAGGCGCTCAAGATGCAAGGCGGGGCTGCGAAAGACGAGCTCGGCAAGGAGAACGTCGAGGCGCTCCGGAAAGGCTGCAGGAATCTCGAGCGGCACATTCGCAACCTGGCCAAGTTCGGCGTGCCGGTCGCCGTCGCGATCAATCGCTTTACGGCCGATACTGACGCCGAAGTCGAGACCTTGAGCGCGTTTTGCGAGCAGTTCCACGTCAGGGCGATCACGTGCACGCACTGGGCCGACGGTGGCAAGGGGACTGCGGATCTCGCCGAACATATCGTCGAACTGTGCGATGCAGGTACAGCGCAATTTCGCACGCTCTATGGCGATGACCTGTCGCTGTGGGAGAAGACCGCGACGATCGCGCGCGAGATCTACGGTGCGGACGACATCATCGCTGACAAGACAGTTCGCCGGCAATTCGCGAATTTCGAACGCGACGGCTACGGCAAATATCCGATCTGCATGGCCAAGACGCAGTACAGCTTCTCGACGGACCCAAATCTGCTCGGCGCGCCGAGCGGACACGTCGTGCCAATCCGCGAGATCCGCCTGGCGGCCGGCGCGGAGTTTATCGTCGTCGTCTGCGGCACGATCATGACGATGCCGGGATTGCCGCGTGAACCCGCCGCGAATGCCATCTACGTCAACGACGAAGGCCAGATAGAAGGGCTGTTCTAGGAGCCTGTCAGCCTGCCCGCGGGTGGTCTTCGATCAGGTCGGTGTTGCGGCTGCGAAACGCGGCCCAGTCCTCGTCCTCACGCGAGCGGTCAGCGATCAGGACGAGAAACAGCCACGTGATCATCGCGTTGTACTTGCTTTCGGCACCGATCTTTGCGACCAGTCGTCTGAGGGCGGCGTCGAATCGCTCGATCGCTTCGATCCGGCCGAAACGCGACACGTACAGCCACCCGACGTAGACGTGAGCCTCATGGTCGAACCGGGCCGGATCGATATCGCCAACTTCAAACTGCTCGAGCGTGATGTTGGGTTTCACCGAGGTTTTCACGTTTCTCCCTCCACGAGCTTATGGCTGTCGGCTGCGGTCAGTTGGCAGCCATAGACGGCCTTGAGTTGCCCGATCACCTTGCGGGTTTCGGGCGAGAACGGTGCTTTGCCCTCGAAGGCGTGCAGCACGATGCCCTCGAGCAGGTCACCCAGCGTCAGGTCCGTGTACTCGGCAAGGCCCTTGAGTACCTTCAGTAACGACGATTCGATGCGGACACCAGTCTGCGTACGTTTGACGGTTCTGGCAGCCATGAAATGCACCTCGGAAATAGTGTGATACAGGTAACATGGTAACAATGTAGCATCTACTGTGCAAGTGGAGGAATCCCGCTACAGTGCCAGTGAACCGCCGCATCGCCTTTCCCGGCGCCGGTTAATCTGGGGAATTCATGTACACGAACGACGAGCTTTACAGCGGCTTCGTCCTTGGCGACTTCATAGTTTGGCCGGCAAAAGGCCTGGTCGAGAGAGGGCGTGAACGGGTCCAGCCGGAGCCGAAAGTCTTCGAGGTGCTGCTGACTTTGGCGCGGCGCGACGGCAACCTTGTCACCAAGGAAGCGCTCATTGACGAGTGCTGGGACGGCAAAGCGTTCAGCGACGAGCCTGTCCTGCGCTGTATTTCCTTACTGCGAGGTCACTTCGGGGATCAGAAGCCGTACCGGTATATCGAGACACTTCCGCGCCGTGGCTATCGGCTGTTGCAACCTGTCGAGTTGGTTGAGCCCCCGGCTGTCGAACCGGTAACGCCGCCAACCCATACGGTTCGGAGCGCGCGGAGGTGGCGATTGGCCGCCGTAGTTTTTGCGTTGGGCCTTGTTGTTGTCGGTGCCTCGACATGGCTGACATCGAGGTCGCCCGAAGATTCCAGCATGAGGTCGATCGCGATTCTCCCCGTCGACAACCTTAGTGACGACCCGGAGAACGCGTTCATCGCCGAGGGACTCAGAAATGCCGTGGCTGCGCGGTTGTCCGAGCTGAACGCGTTCTCCGTAAAGAACGCGTTCGAGGAGTACGACGCACCACCAGACAGGGTGGCCAGGAGGCTTCGTGTCGAGAGCGTGCTCGTGTCTTCGCTGCAGCGCCAGCGCGACGAGCTTCAAGTGACCTGGCTGATCGTCCGCGCTAGTGACGGCGTCACCATCGCGTCAGGGCAGGTGCTCGGTAGTCTCGGCGAGTTCTTCGATTTGCAGGAGGATCTGGCCGTCGCGGTGCGCGATGAGCTCGCTGGTCCGGAAACACCTCAACTCATAGAGCAATATGAGCCCGATTCCGCCGCCTACAACAGCTACATGCGAGGTCGCTATGCCCTCGAGCACAGGCTCGAAAAGGGCAATCTCGAAGAGGCGGTTCGCCTGTTCAGTGAGTCGATTCGACTCGATGAACGCTACGGCCCGGCGTACCTCGGTCTCGCGACGGCGTATGCCTTGATGCCCGATTACCTCGATGCCGACCTGGACCGTTACCTGCAACTTGCGATCGAGACCATTGAGAAAGGCATCGAGATGGATCCCACGATTCTCGATCCGGCCGGAGCGATCTATGGCTTCGTCTATTACCAGCGCAAGGAATGGGACAAAGCGGAGGCCAATTACCGCCGTGCGGTAGGCGCCACGGTCGTCGACTCGAACGCATTCAGCTGGTATTCGCAAATGCTGGCAAACGTTGGCCGCATGGAGGAGTCTCTTTCGGTCGCGTTCGCCGGTGAGGCCGTCTATCCTGACAGCACGATCATCAACAGTCGTATTGCCATGGTGCACACGTGGCTCGGCAACGGAGCAGAGGCAAACGAGTATTTCGCTCGCGCCAACGATCTCGACGCGACCGGCATCATTCACGTCATGGCTCAAGCCTTGCTGATGCAACGCGAGGGGCAGGCCGACAAGTCCCGCGAGCTGACGCTGGCGGCTGCCGGGATGGAGGGTGCGCCCAGCGACTGGGTCGATCCCGTTTACCGTGGTTTGGGCGATCCGCACTACGCAGCGGATGGCCTGGCCGCCCTCGATGCGATCTGGGAGCAGGGTCGCGTCATTCCGCACATTGCGCTGCTCGCCCGAACGCTGCTCGGCGACATTGACGGTGCCATGGAAGTGGCCGGGCAGCTCGATGAGCAGCCCGGCGAGTACTTTTCGATGGAGATCCTGTTTATCGACGAGCTGGCCCCGCTTCGGGCGCACCGGAATTTCATGCCGCTGCTCGAACGCGTCGGTGTGGTGGAGCACTGGAAGAACGTCGGTTGCGCCTGGAGCGACGATCGCTTGCGGTGCCCCGATTAATCGGTCTCGGGTCTGCCGCGCAGTCTTTTCAGCGCGCCGCGGCGTGTCTTGTCGTCCACGCGTTTCTTCCTGGCTTTCTTGCCCGGTTTCGTCGCGATGCGCGGTTTTCTGCGAATCGTTGCCCGCCTGACGACCTCGGCAAGCCGAGCAAGCGCGGCTTGCCGGTTGCGATCCCGTGTCCGGTATTCCTGCGCCTTGATGACGAGAACGCCTTCCGAAGTAATGCGCTGATCGCCACTGTTCAGGATCCTGTCGCGAACGGCAGCCGGCAGCGCCGAGCTGTTGGCGACATCGAATCGCAAGTGAATCGCACTCGCCACCTTGTTGACGTTCTGGCCGCCCGCGCCCTGTGACCGAACGGCGTTGAGTTCGATCTCCGATAACGGAATTGCCAGTTTATCGGTGACTCTGAGTTCGTCCATAATCTGCCCGGCGCCTCATTGGCGAATGTGTGAGAATGCGCCCATCTTATTGCTGATCGGCAGGCCTGATGCAAGCGCGCAATCTCTACGTTCTCGTCGCCTGCCAGCTCATTTCTGCCACCAGTACCATCACGTTCGTTACGCTGGGCGGCATCATTGGCGATCAGCTTACAGCCAACAAAGCACTTGTGACGCTGCCGCTGTCGCTCATGGTCGTCGCCGTGGCGGCTACAACGGTTCCGGCGACGATGATCATGCAACGCTTCGGACGCCGACGCGGCTTCATGATGGCGTCGGTCTGCGCGGTCATTGCGATGCTGGTCGGTGTGCTCGCGCTGCGGCAGGGTAGTTTCGTGTGGTTCACGATCGCGACAATGATGCTGGGCGTAAATATCGCGTTCACGCAGCAGTATCGTTACGCCGCAGCCGAGAGCGTCACACCCGAGCGTGTGCCGCGCGCGATATCGTTCGTACTGCTCGGCTCGATTGGTGGCGCGTTTCTCGGCAAGGAACTCGCGACCCGAGGCAGCGGCTGGATCGACGGTGTGCCTTTTGCCGGCGCCCTCCTGGCACTGGCCGGTCTGTTCGTCATGCAGGCCGTGTTGTTCACTTTGCTAGAGGAACCGGGTTCGCTCGCGACACGTCATGCCGAGCAAGCAGACCGTCGACTCGGCGACATCGTCCGGCAACCGGTGTTTCTCGTCGCTGTTCTGGGCGGTGTTGTTTCGTACGGCGTCATGACGCTGATCATGACCGCGACGCCACTGAGTATGCATCTGAACGACGGCTTCTCAATTGACGAGACCGGCCGTGTCATTCGTGCACACGTACTGGCGATGTATCTGCCCTCGCTCGTGGCCGGCTTGCTCATAGAACGTTTCGGCGTCACGCGACTGATGCTGGCCGGCGCGGCCGGCCTGCTCGCGACATCCGTCATCGGCCTGCAGGGGCACTCATTGATGCATTATTGGTGGGCGCTCGTGTTACTCGGCGTCGGCTGGAACTTCCTGTACGTTGGAGGCACAACGCTCCTGACTTACACGTATTCCGCAGCGGAGCGGTTTCGTGCGCAGGCCGTCAATGAGTTCTCCGTCTTCGGCATGTCGGCCACGGCCTCGTTGCTCGCCGGCACCGTCATGCACCTGTTCGGCTGGAACACGCTGATGTGGATTCCTGTTCCGATTCTCGTGGCGGTTGCCGTCGCGCTGATTCGGGTCCGCCGCGACACGCTCGTGGCGAAGCCGCGCTGACGCGTCAGCGCGGCGCCTGCCAAGAGCGCATCGGGAGAGTTGGTTAGAAGTTGTAAACGAAGCCCAGCGAAACGACCGGCCAGGCCTTGTAGTCACTGACGTCGTCTTCGATCGCTGCGCGCTCCGCATCGAGCGCAGGGCCGAGGACAGCCTGTTCCGCCGCAGACAGATTCGCGAAATTTGTGGCTTCAAGCGTCACTGACGGTTCGCCCTGCCAGAGAATGCCGAAATCGAGGTTGATGCCGGCTTTGCCGAATACTTCGAAATCGAAGCCCACGCCCGCATAAGGCGCCGTGCTGCTGAACGACGTCGTGCTCGTGAGCTCGCCGACCTGGCCGGGTGTGAACGTGCCGCCACCGATTTCAAAGTCCAGCCCCCCGGTATCCTCGCTGAACATTTGCAGCTCATTACCGTTGGAGACCGCGCCAATAGTGAAACGCAGTGGGGAGAGCGGGAACTTGAAATTGCCGGTTACGTAGTAGCTGTCGAGTGCAAGCGTTGCGTCGTAGTCGATACCTGCGTAGTCGCCGCTGTCGTCGAAATCGTAGTGGTTCAGACCGACGCGGACATCGAACCAGGGGATCGGTGGATCCCAGCGACCTTCGACGCCGATACCAAGTGTGCCGGCTTTGACACCGACACCGAAATCGGCGCTGGCGTTGCCGAAAGCGAGAAGTGCGGATGCTGCGAGCACCGCGTTGAGCGATTTGAGTTTCATCGTCACTAAGCCCGGTCGATTGACTGGGTTCAGATTAGCGCTGCGCGAACCGCCCGACTGTGCGACACATCACAGGCCCGGGTTTCGACTTGGAATATGTCAAATCCATGGTTCAGGGCTCGATCTTCGGCAGGTCCGTCAGTGTCGGTTCTTCCATTTTGTCGCGGCCCCATTTGAGGAAGATCGCCGGGCGCGCTTTCGGGTCGATATTGACCTTGTCGAGGTCGCCATTGACGTGCGGCAGGGCCATAAGCCGTTTGTCCATAACGCGGAACCAGAGCGGCGGTATATACGCCAGCAGGTACATGCCGAAGTAGCCATTGGGCAGCTGCGGGACGTCCTCGTAGTGGCGCAGCGACTGGTAGCGCCTGAGGGGGTTCGCGTGATGGTCCGAGTGACGCTCCAGGTGAAACAGCACGAGATTGCTGAAGAGGTAATTGCAGTTCCACGAGTGATGCGGCTGGCAGCGCTCGTATCGGCCCCTGGCATCCTTCTCGCGCAAGAGGCCGTAGTGCTCGACGTAGTTGGCGCTGGTCAGCTGCCAGTAAGCGAACGCGTTGTGAAGCAGGAGAAACGGAATCGCAAGCCAGCCGATCCAGACCAGCAACACGATTGTGATCGCCGCACTGATGGCGTAGGACTGAAGGATCGGGTTGCTCTGGTGCCAGACAGGCAGGTTGCGTGATCGCAGCCGCTCGCGCTCGATCTGCCAGGCGCGCCGAAACGCCCCCGGTATTTCGCGCAGCGCGAAACGGTAGACGCTCTCGCCCATGCGGGCGCTGGCCTCGTCCTCCGGCGTCGATACGAGCCTGTGGTGCCCGCGATTGTGGTCGAGCGTGAAGTGACCATAAAACGGCACGGCCAGCGCGAACTTTGCGAGCGTCTTTTCGGTTCCGGTGTTCTTGTGGCCGAGTTCGTGGGCGGTATTGATCGCGAGCCCGGCGGTCAGGCCGGCAACGACGGCGAGCAGAATGAACGCCCACCAACTGAGGTCGCTTGTACCCGCATATACGGCGCAGACGATAAGCGTCAAGAAGTGGAGCGGCACGACGATGTAGGTCAACCGGCGATAGAAGTGATCCTGCTCGAGTTGCATGACGACTTCTTCGGGAGGATTGTTCGAATCGGTGCCAATGACGGCGTCGAGCGCAGGTTGAACGACGTAGTTGAAGAGGAGCGGCAAGATGAACCACAGCTCATTGCCGGTTTGCGCGTGCAGGACGACCGGGACAAGAGCCTGCAACGGAAAGGCCACGGACAAGAGCCAGAGCCAACGCTTGCGATCCACGTAGTGAATCGCCTCACCGTTTTCGAGAACGCCCGTAAAACCCTTCATACCGTCACTCGCCGCGTTTGCGCAAAGACGCTTCCGATTATGCGCGGATTTTGACGCCGCTCAAACGTTCGGCCATGTCGTTGTTGCACTATTGTACAGTTTGGCTCTTCGCGAACGAAACACTGTGGCGAAACGAGTGTCCAAGGACGATGATGCAGCTTTGGTGCGTGAATTGCTCTATATTCGTTGCTGGCGAGCGCTTTGAGGGTAGGCATTGGGAAATCACTTCAGAATGCTGGCAGCAGTCGCGGTGGCAGTCATGATCTCGGGCTGCGGACAACAGTCCGACGACAGCGGTACCGAATCGGTCTCGGACCCGATTCTGACCGCCGAGACGCTGGGCGAGCAGGTCGTACTGTCGGCGGACCAGTACCTGGCAGCACCGCCGTACGCCGGGGCGGATCGGACACAAGGCGAACGGCAGGCACAGATTTGTCGTGCGTGCCACAGTCTCGACAGAGGCGGGCCTCACATGGTTGGGCCCGGTCTCCACGAGTTCTTCGGCACGACGGCCGGAACGCGAGAAGGCTTTGCGTATTCCGAGGCGCTTCGCGAGTCCGATTTCGTCTGGACGCCGCGGGCATTGGATGCCTGGCTTGCGCAGCCTGGACGGTTCCTGCCGGGCAATAAGATGACATTTGCCGGTGTGATGCGACAGGAAGACCGCGATGCGCTCATCGCCTACCTGCTCGACGTAACCACCGCCGAGTAGCAGAAGGGAGTTCGAAGGATGTCGATGCCGAGCAGGCCAGGGGAGCAGCGCAACAGCGCCGAAAGGCGCCGGTTCTCCTGGCGCACGGTCGTCTTTGGCTTCGCCAGGTCGCGTCGTCACGTACACCGTCGGGAAGTGGACGACGAGGTCATCTTCCTCGACCGGCACCATCCCTGGCTGTTTTTCTTGGCGACGGGCACGATGCTGCTGTCCTGCGCCGATGCGTTCCTCACGCTCCAGCTCATCAATCTGGGCATGATCGAAGCCAATCCGTTCATGAACGCGATCATGTCGCAGAGCACGCTGCTGTTCACGAGCACCAAGCTCGCCATGACCGCTTTCGGTATCTTCGTGCTGGTCTTCCTGGCCAAGGCACGATTCATGAACCGCCTTCGGACAGGCCTTTTCCTGACGATCTTCTTCTCGTTTTACGCCTGCCTCGTGTGCTACGAACTGGTGAACCTGTTCCGGCTGATGGCGTAGCCAATCCTGGGGCCATTTCGATTCCCTCCAACTCACGCTTGGGATAAACTAGCGCCCCTTTTTCGGGTGGCGCCGACGCAACGCTTGGCGGTGCGCCCGGTCAGCTTTGCAAGCCTTTGGAAGAATGAGTAACTCGCTGAAGGAACAACTGGCGTCCACGCCACTTTTCGGTGCCAATGCGAGCGCCGTGGAACGGATGTACGAGCGGTACCTCGACGACCCGTCCGATGTGCCCGACGGCTGGCGCGACTATTTCGAGACGATGGGCGATCCGGATGCCGAGGTCGTGCACTCGAAGATCCGAGACGACTTGCTCGAGCAAGCGCGCTCGGGACGACGGTCGGGCACGGTCACGACAAGAGCCTCCGGCAAGCCGGCCACCTCCGGTGAGCGGCAGGCGGCCGTTGCCCGGTTGATCCAGGTTTACAGCCTGCGCGGGCACCAGATTGCCGACATCGATCCGCTCGGGCTGATGGACCGACGCGTTCCGGGCGTCCTGAAACTCGATTACCTCGGCCTGACCGAGGCCGATATGGACACCGAGTTCTTCACCGGCGGTCTCGCCGGTACAGGCAATGACCGCATGAAACTGCGCGATATTCTCGCGCTGCTCAAGTCGATCTATTGCGGCAAGGTCGGCGCGGAGTTCGCACATATCTCGCGAGCCCGCGAGCGCCTTTGGTTGCGGAGACGCTTCGAGCAGGGCGCGGCGACCGACACGCTGAGCGACGAAGATCGCGTCTGGGTACTCGAGCACCTGACCAGCGCCGAGGGCATCGAGCGCTATCTGCACACACGTTACGTGGGCCAGAAGCGATTCTCGCTCGAAGGCGGCGAAACCCTGATCCCCATGCTCGATCACATCATCCATCAGGGTGGCGCAGCGGGCATTCACGAGATCGTTATCGGCATGGCGCATCGCGGTCGCATCAACGTGCTCGTCAACATTCTGGGCAAGAACCCGGAGGAGCTGTTCGAGGAATTCGAGGGCAACTACGACCTCGACGAGCTCAAAGGCTCGGGCGACGTGAAATATCACAAGGGCTTCTCGGCGGACATGAAGACGTCGGGCGGGAACGTGCATATCGCGCTCGCGTTCAACCCGTCACACCTCGAGATCGTCAACCCCGTGGTCGAAGGATCGGTTCGCGCTCGTCAGCAACGGCGCGGCGACAACGAGCGCGACGAAGTGCTGCCGGTGCTCGTGCACGGCGATGCCGCGTTTGCCGGCCAGGGCGTCGTGCCCGAGACGTTCCAGATGTCGCAGATCAACGGTTTTCGCACGGGCGGAACCGTGCATATCGTGATCAACAACCAGATCGGCTTCACGACCAGCCGGCCTTCGGATGCGCGCTCGACAGATTACTGCTCAGACGTCGCGAAGATGATCGAGGCACCGATCTTCCACGTAAACGGCGACGACCCGGATTCGGCCATGTTCGTCACGCACCTCGCGCTCGAATATCGCCAGAAGTTCAAGAAGGATGTCGTCATCGATCTCGTCTGTTACCGGCGCCATGGTCACAACGAGGCGGATGAGCCGTCGGCGACGCAGCCGATCATGTACGGCCGCATCAAGGGGCATAAAACCACCCGGGCACTCTACGCCGAGCAGCTCGAGGCCGCGGGCGTCATCGAAGCGACGACAGCCGCCGAAATGCAGGACGCGTACCGTGACAGGCTGGACCGCGGCGAGCCGGTACCCAAGTCGAGCCTCGGCATGATTGGCAACGAATTCACGGTGGATTGGTCACCGTATCTCGATACCGAGTGGGACGATCCTGTCGATACGACGATCAGTCCGGCGACGGCTGCCGATCTCGGCACGGCAATAACGAGTTATCCACCGGACCTCAAACCGCACGGCCGCGTGCAGCGCATCATGGATGATCGGCTCAGGATGGCGAAAGGCGAGATGGACATGGACTGGGGTTTCGCCGAGACGATGGCCTACGCCTCACTGCTCGGTGAGGGCCATACCGTGCGGCTCGTTGGCCAGGACAGCGGTCGCGGCACATTCTTCCATCGCCATGCGGTATTGCACAATCAGCTGAATAACCGCGAGTACGTGCCACTCGAGCACATCAGAGACGAACCCAACGCGTTTCGCGTCATCGACTCGTTTCTGTCCGAGGAAGCCGTCCTCGGCTTTGAATACGGTTACGCGAGCACGTCACCCGACACGCTCGTGATCTGGGAAGGACAATTCGGCGATTTCGCCAATGGCGCGCAGGTCGTCATCGATCAGTTCATCAGTTCGGGCGAGGCGAAATGGGGCCGTCTTTGCGGACTGACGATGTTCCTGCCGCACGGTTACGAAGGCCAGGGTCCTGAACACTCCTCGGCGCGGCTCGAGCGCTTCCTGCAGCTGTGTGCCGAGCACAATATGCAGGTCTGCATACCGTCGACGCCGGCGCAGATGTTCCACATGATTCGTCGCCAGCAGGTGCGTAATTTCAGGAAGCCGCTGATCGTCTTGACGCCGAAAAGCCTGCTGCGCCACAAAATGTCGGTGTCACCGCTGACCGAACTCTCGAGCGGACGTTTCGAGTTGATCATCCCCGAGATCGAAGCGATACAGTCGAAGAAAACGCGGCGGTTGGTGTTCTGCAGCGGAAAGGTGTACTTCGATCTGCTTGAAGCGCGCGAAGTGCATAACATCGACGACATCGCGATCATTCGCATCGAACAACTCTACCCGTTCCCAATCCCGCAGTACGCGGAACTGATTGGCCAGTACGAGCACGTCGAGGAAATCGTCTGGTGCCAGGAAGAGCCGCTGAATCAGGGCGCTTGGTACCAGATCAAGCATCGCCTGCAGGAGCCGCTGCGCGATCACCAACAGCTTTACTATGCGGGACGCGCCGGTGCGGCAGCGCCGGCGTCCGGCATATTCAAGGTTCATCTGCAACAGCAACAGGCGCTGGTTGAAGCGGCCCTCGACATCAACACCGAGGCCAGCAAGGTCAAGAAGCCTGAAAAGACGAAACGGAAGACGAAATGACGATTGAGATCAAGGTACCGCAGTTACCTGAGTCCGTAACCGATGCCACGCTCGTCGCGTGGCACAAGAGCGTCGGCGAGGGCGTCGCGCGCGACGAAAACCTTGTCGATCTTGAAACGGACAAGGTCGTGCTCGAGGTTCCGGCACCCGCTGGCGGTACGCTCAGTAAGATCATCGTCGAGGACGGCGCCACGGTCGAAGCTGGCGACGTGCTGGCGATTCTCGAGGAAGGCGAGGTAGCGGCGGCCGCGCCCGAACCGGCACCGGTTGAGGCTAAGGTAGAGGCCAAGGCGACCCGGGCGCCGAAAGAGCCGAAGGGACCGGTCAAGACGAGCCCGGCGGTACGGCGCCTCCTCGAAGAGCACGACCTCGATGCAACCATGGTCCCGGGTACGGGCAAGGACGGGCGCATTACGAAGGCCGATGTCATGGCGTTTCTGAAGTCGGACGACAGCAGCAACGTTACGCCGGGCGATCCGACTCCGGTGACTGTCGAGACGGTTGAGACGTCGTTCGCGCGCGAAGAGCGGCGCGTGCCGATGACTCGCCTGCGTGCCCGAATCGCGGAGCGTCTCGTCGAGGCACAACAGACAGCCGCAATGCTCACGACATTCAATGAGGTCGACCTCACCGAAGTGATGGCGCTGCGCAAACGCTATCGCGATGAGTTCGAGAAGAAACACGGTGCACGTCTCGGCTTCATGTCGTTCTTTGCCAAAGCTTCGGTCGAGGCGCTCAAGAAGTTCCCGGTGGTCAATGCATCGGTTGAAGGGACCGACATCGTCTACCACAACTACTACGATCTCGGCATCGCAGTTTCCAGCGATCGCGGTCTCATGGTTCCCGTGATTCGGGACGTCGACCAGATGAGCTTTGCGGAGTTCGAGGCGGCGCTGACCGACATGGCAGGCAAGGCGCAGGACGGGGCGATCTCGATGGATGATCTGACCGGTGGCACGTTCACGATCACGAACGGAGGCATCTTCGGCTCGATGATGTCGACGCCGATCCTGAATCAGCCGCAAAGCGCGATCCTCGGCATGCACTCGATCCAGCAACGTCCGATGGTCGTTGACGGTGAGATCAAGGCGCGGCCGATGATGTACCTCGCGCTGACCTATGACCATCGCATCATCGATGGCAAGGAAGCCGTGCAATTCCTCGTTTCGATCAAGGAACAGCTCGAAGACCCCTCGCGCCTGTTACTGCAGGTTTGACACGACAATTTCAGGACCCGACGTTTCATGAGCAGAAGTTTTGACGTAGTAGTAATCGGCGCCGGACCGGCCGGGTACATTGCCGCGATACGTGCGGCGCAGCATGGCAACACAGTTGCGTGTATCGACGAGTGGCAGAACCGGGACGGCAAGTATGCGTTCGGCGGCACCTGTCTGAATGCGGGATGCATTCCGTCGAAAGCCCTGCTGGAATCATCGGAGCTCTATCATCGTGCCGAGCACGAGTTCAAGAAACACGGCATCAAGACCGGCGGCGTAGAGATGGACATTGCGGCCATGCAAAAGCGCCGCGCAGGGATCGTTCGCCAGCTGACCGGCGGTATCGCCGGTTTGTTCAAGGCGGCCAAGGTCGAGGGGCTGGTCGGTCACGGCAAGCTGTTGAAAGGCGGCAAAGTCGAGTTCACACCGGTCGACGGCAAGTCCGAGATCATCGAAGCTGGCCACGTCATTCTCGCGTCGGGTTCGGAACCGATCGAGCTGCCGATCGCGAAATTCGACGGGGACAGGATCATTGACAGTTGGGATGCGCTGGAACTCGAGGAGGTGCCCGAGACCCTCGGCGTGGTTGGTGCCGGTGTTATCGGACTCGAGCTCGGCAGCGTCTGGGCACGCCTCGGCTCGAAGGTCACCATTCTCGAAGCGATGGACGACTTCCTGTTCATGGCGGATCGCGACGTGGCGAAGATCGCCGCCGCAGACTTCAAGAAGCAGGGTCTCGACATCAAGCTCGGTGCGATGGTCAAGAACGCGAAAGCCGACAAGAATGGTGTAAAGGTCGACTACGAGGACAAGAATGGTGCGCAGACACTCGAGGTCGACAAGCTCATCGTTGCCGTGGGCAGGCGGCCCGTCACGGACAACCTGTTTGCCGATGACGCAGGTATCCAACTCGACGAACGCGGCTTCATCGTCGTTGACGACGAGTGTCGCACTCGGGTCAAGGGCGTTTTTGCTATCGGCGATTGCGTGCGCGGTCCGATGCTCGCACACAAAGGCTCGGAAGAGGGCGTCATGGTGGCGGACCTGATCGCGGGCGAGATCGCCGAGATGAACTACGACGTTATCCCGTCGGTTCTGTACACGAACCCGGAGATCGCCTGGACTGGCAAGACGGAGGCCGAAGTCAAGGAAAGTGGTAAAGCCTACAAGACCGGCCAGTTTCCCTTCATGGCGAGCGGTCGTGCCAAGGCAATGGAGCAGACCTCGGGCTTCGTCAAGATCATCTCGTCCACGGAAGACGACGAGATTCTTGGTGTGCACATCGTTGGTCCGATGGCCGGCGAGCTGATTTCGGAAGCTGTCCTGGCGCTCGAGTTCAGCGCGTCGACCGAAGACCTTCAGCGCACGATACACGCACACCCGTCACTCGCAGAAGCAGTCCACGAAGCATCACTCGCCGTCGACGGCAAGGCGCTGAACTTTCCAAATCGGTAATCGCGACACGGCTTCCGCGCTAGCGGTCTTTCTGCTCCCAGAAGTCCGCATTGCGAATTCCGAGTTTCTGCGGATCGAAGGTGTAGTCGGTCACGCCTGCTTTGCGCTGTGCTTCGTAATCCTTGAGCGCCTTGAGTGCCGGACGCCCCATGAAGAACAGGATCAGAATGCCGATGATGTTCAGCCACGCCATGAGTCCGACGCCAAGATCGCCCATCGCCCAGGCGAGGTTGGCTTCCCGGATCGTGCCGTAGAAGACGGATGCAAGCATGACGACCTTCAGGATAGTGAGCTCGTACGGAAAGCGGAACGTGCGGCGGATGTAGGCCACGTTCGTCTCGGCGATGTAGTAGTACGCAAGCAACGTCGTGAACGCGAAGAAGAATAGTGCGACCGCAACGAAGACCTTGCCGAAACCGCCGAGCACACTTTCGAGCGCCAGTTGCGTGAACGCTGGGCTCGCTATGATCACATTGGGCCCGAGTAGGCCGCCGCTGACGTTTGAATCGAGTCCTGTTACGTAGTACTGCTGCGTGATCAGGATCATGAACGCGGTGGCCGAGCAGACGAACAGGGTGTCGACGTAGACCGAGAAGGATTGCACGAGACCTTGCTGCGCCGGGTGCTGGACTTCGGATGCCGCCGCGGCGTGAGGGCCGCTGCCCTGGCCGGCCTCGTTCGAGTAGATACCGCGTTTGACACCCCAGCCGATCGCGGCGCCAACGCCGGCCATCGGACTGAACGCGTCGCCGACGATCAGCGCGACAATCGCCGGTAGTTCGGCAATGTGATAGATGATGATGCCGAGCGCCATCAGGATGTAGCCGAGCGCCATGAACGGCACGATGACTTGGGTTACGTGGGCAATCCGCTTGACGCCACCGAAAATGATGAAACCGAGCACGGCCACGACGAGGAGACCCGTTGTGAACTTCACGGCCGACACGTCGTCACCGAAGAAGCTGATTACCGAGTCGCCGCCGACCGCGAGTGCGGATGCGTTGCCGATACTGTTGGACTGAACGCCGGGAAGCAGCACGCCGCAGGCGAAGATGGTCACGAGCGCGAAGATCCAGGCGTACCATTTCTGGCCCATCGCTTTCTCGATGTAGTAGGCCGGGCCACCGCGGTACTGGCCTTCGTCCACCTCCTTGTAGATCTGGCCAAGCGCCGACTCGATATACGCGGTCGCCGATCCGAGGAATGCGACGACCCACATCCAGAAGACGGCACCCGGACCGCCGAAGCCGATCGCCGCGGCAACGCCCGCGATGTTGCCAGTGCCGACGCGCCCGGAAAGGGATACGGCCAGCGCCTGGAACGACGAGATACCGACTGCCGATTCCTTGCTCGAAAACAGCAGCCGCCACATCTCGCGAAACATCCGAACCTGCACGAAGCGTGTCAGGATCGAATAGAAGATTCCGGCCCCGAGCGCCAGCGAGATCAGCGCGGTACTCCAGACGTAACCGTTGAGCGTCGCGACGACGTTTGCGAAATACTCGCCCGTGGAAATGCCGGAATCCTGCATGCCGTCCCCCTTGTTGTTTTGTGGCAGCGGCGATGAGGATGTTACCGCATATGGGGATGATGCGTTCGTCTTTCAAGCTGCCCCTCGTTTCCGTTTCGCGATATAGTTGCGCAAATCCGCAGGCTTGGGAGAACGGTAATGACGTGGTGGCAATGGACAGTACTTGGCGGGATCTTGCTTGGTGCCGAGCTGCTGGGGCTGGATGCGCAGTTCTACCTGATGTTCATCGGTTTGTCTGCGTTGCTGGTAGGGCTGGCCGAACTGATCGGCATTTCAATGCCGCTGTGGGTCCAGGTCGCGGTGTTCGCGGTCTTCTCACTGGTGTTCCTCTACGCATTTCGCCGTGTTTTGTACGAGAAGATTCGAGTGACATCGGAAGGTTACCCGGAACCGCTAAACGGGGAATCCGTGAAGTTGCATGAAACCCTGGAGCCGGGCGCGGAGTCCCGGATCGATTTTCGTGGGTCGAAATGGAGTGTTCGCAATACGGGTCAAACACCAATCGAAGTCGGCAAGCGAGCGACTATCGTCAAGGTAGACGGTTTGACGCTCCACGTGACAGCTGAATAACGAGGAAAACTAGAGATGGATACCACCTTCATTGCCTTACTGGTACTGGCCTTTGTCGTACTCTTCATCATCTTCAAAATTGCTGTCGTCGTTCCGCAGCAAAACGCCTACGTTATCGAACGTCTCGGCAAATACAGCAAGACGCTCAATGCGGGATTCCATATTCTGTGGCCGTTTGTCGACAAGGTCGCCTACAAACACACGCTGAAGGAACAGGCTGCCGATATCGCCGAACAGGTGTGTATCACGAAGGACAACGTCCAGGTCGGTGTCGACGGCGTGCTCTACATGCAGGTGCTGGACCCCGGACGCGCATCCTACGGTATCGGCAACTATATGTTCGCTATCTCGCAGCTCGCGCAAACCACTCTGCGTTCGGAGATCGGCAAGATCGATCTCGACCGCACGTTCGAGGAGCGCGGCACGATCAACCAGAACGTTGTCGCCGAGCTCGACAAGGCGTCCGACCCCTGGGGCGTCAAGGTGCTTCGCTACGAGATCAAGAACATCAATCCGCCACAGGACGTACTCGGGGCGATGGAGAAGCAGATGCGCGCCGAGCGAGAAAAACGCGCCGTCATCCTGACGTCCGAAGGCGAACGTGACGCGAAGATCAACGAGGCCGAAGGTGAGAAGCAGCGCGTCATCAAGGAATCGGAAGCTGCGAAGCAGCAACAGATCAATGAAGCCGACGGTGAGGCACAGGCCATTCTCGCGGTCGCAACCGCGACGGCTGAGGGTCTGCGAAAAGTCGCCGCTGCGGTGATCGACCAAGGTGGTTCGGAAGCCATGCAGCTGAGAATCGCCGAACAGTACATCACCGAGTTCGGTAACCTCGCGAAGACGGGCAACACCTTCGTCGTGCCGTCGAATCTTGCGGACCTTACCTCGATGATGGCGCTCGCAACCGACATCGCGAAACGCAAGCCCGGCGGAGAATCACCCGCACCGATAACCCCGTCCCCCTAAACCACCCAGGAGGGAAACCACCCAGGAGGGACA
>JAAUYD010008576.1_pt1 | contig 34363 bp, 30 predicted proteins | sample 7278101 | NCBI WGS metagenome assembly JAAUYD01 (sample SAMN14350128, study PRJNA611818) | marine sediment metagenome | isolation source: surface marine sediment (0.6m) | place: French Polynesia: Moorea | collected 2018-08
CATGGGTGACCGGCGCATCGAAGTGGACAGAGCGATCGCAGCCGAGCCGGCCGCGATCTTCGACGTGCTGCGGAGCCCGGCCGGTCACGTCTCGATCGACGCCTCGGGCATGCTGATGTCGGCGGAGGGGGAGCCGGCGGCGGCGATCGGCGACCGCTTCGTCGTGCACATGGACCGCGACTCGCTCCGCGACTACGACCTCGGCGAGTACGACGTCAATGTGATCATCACGGCGTTCGACCAGGACCGAGAGATCGCCTGGACGATCGACGGTTCGCTGCAGCCGCCGATCGGCCACGTCTACGGCTACCGGCTCGACCCGATCGACGGTGGGACGCTCGTCACCTCGTACTACGACTGGTCGGACCTCCACGAGACCTGGGAGCCCGCCGCCGGCGACATCTTCCCGGTCATCTCCGAGACCAACCTCCGGGCGACGCTCGGCATCCTCGCCCGCACGGTCGCACCCGGTCGACGTCGCCCGGCCGCGGACTGACCGACCGTCACCGGTCACTGCTTCAGCCAGCTCTTCGTCCGATGGGAACGCTGCGGGCAGGATGTGAGCGTGACCGCATCGACGCCGGGGCCGTTCGTCAGCGGGCCGCCGCGTCCGTCCGCCGTCTGGTACTGGGTGGGCGGTGCGCTGATCGCCGCCGGGGTCATCGGCGCCGTGCTCTGGTTCATCACGGGGTTCATGCGCCTGGACGACGCGATCGACGACTTCGGTCGTGTACCCGCCGAGTTCGGTCGCATCCCGTCAGGTGCGGGTGGCGAGGTGGTCATCGACGAGCCGGGTGGCCAGGTCGTCTACGCCGAGGGCGCGGTCGGCGACGGCGTACGGTTCCGCCTCGCCGTCACCGGGCCCTCGGGCGAGCCCGTGCCGGTCGACTCCTATCGCACGTCCCTGACCTACGACCTGGGTGGCCGCTCGGGTGTCGCGGTCGCGACGTTCGAGGCGGTTCGGCCGGGCCGCTACCGACTCGTGTCCGAGGACGTGCCGTTCGGCGTCGACGAGCTCGCCGTCGGTCCGTCGATCGCCGGGGATCTCCTGCGGACGATCCTCGGTGCGTTCGTGGTGGCCGGGCTCGGTGTGGCCGTGGGCGGCGCGACGCTGGGGATCACGGCGGTGCGCCGGTCGAAGGCCAAGCGGGCGCGCACGCCGTCGTGGCCGTCATCGCACGGCCCGTGGGCGCCGCCGCCGGCCTCACCGTGGCCGAGCGCCTGAGCGCCCACGCCTCGACCCCGACGGTCTCGGGCGGTCGCGGATGGTTCGCGACGTACGCTCGGGCGATGGCGAGTCGCCCGCTGCCGACACCGAGTCTCGTCGTGCTCGTGGGGCCGCCGGCATGCGGGAAGAGCACCTGGGCGGCCGGCAACTTCGCCCCCGAGCAGATCGTCTGCGCCGACACGTTGCGTGGCGTGGTCGGTGAGCACGAGCTCGACCTCGCCGCGACCGCGGATGCGTTCGAAGTGCTCGATCGCATCGTCGAGATGCGGCTCGGGCGTGGGCTCACCACCGTGGTCGACACCACCGGGCTCGACGAGGCTCGACGCCGGACGTACCTCGACGCAGCGCAAGCGGCCGGAGTGACCTCGGTGGCGGTCCGGTTCAGCACGACCGCGGCGGAGTGTCGCCGCCGGAATCGCGAGCGGGCGAAGCCCGTGCCGGCGAAGGCGCTCGACACGATGATCAAGAAGGCGAGGACGGTCGATCTCGCCATCGAGGGTTGGGACCTGATCCTCGAGCCGGAACCCGTCAGGATGGTGACCGAGAAGCTGGCAGCTGTGTCGCCGGCAGCTGCGTCGCCGGCAGCGGATCCTGCGCCGGCGACGGTGCGGCCGGCCTCGTCGCTGCGCTTCGGCCTGCTCGTCTCGCGGTTCGACGCCGACGGCGGCAGCGCGGCGATCGGTCCGACTATCGCTCGCGTCGCACGCGACGCCGAGGCTGCCGGCTTCGACAGCCTGTGGGTGATGGATCACCTGATCCAGATCCCGCAGGTCGGCTCGCCGTGGGACCCGATGCTCGAGAGCTACACGACCCTCGGCTACCTCGCCGCTGCGACGGACCGCATCCGGCTCGGTGTGCTCGTCGCTGCCGTCACGCTCCGCCACGTCGGCCATCTGGCCAAGCTCGTGTCGACGCTCGACGTGCTGAGTGGCGGTCGGGCGATCATCGGGCTCGGTGCCGGCAGCTCCGAACACGAGCACCGGGCGCTCGGCATCCCGTTCGGATCGCCCGGTGAGCGGCTCGCGCGGCTCGAGGATGCGCTGCAGGCCCTGCCGCTCCTGCTCGGCCCCGGCAGCCCCGAGTTCGCCGGCCGGACCATGACGATCCCCGAAGCCGCCGGCTACCCGCGACCGATCCAGGATCACGTGCCGATCATCGTCGGCGGGTCGGGGGAGCGGGTGACGTTGCGGCTCGCCGCCCAGTACGCCGACGGCTGCAACCTGTTCGGCGATGCAACCGCGGTCGCTCACAAGGTGCGGGTGTTGAGCGAGCACTGCGAAGCCGCGGGGCGTGACCCTCACGACGTCGAGGTCACGCACCTCGGGAACCTCGTGCTCGGGCGTGACCCGAGCGAACTGCGTCGGCGGATCGAGCAGCTCCGCCCCGCCGACGTGGGCCCCGCCCGCTTCGCCGAGCGTTCCAACGCCGGCACGATCGACGACCACGAGGCGGGGTTCCACGCGCTCGCGGCGGCCGGGGTGCAGACGGCGATCGTCAGCACGCCCGACCTGGGGCACGACGGGACGCTGCCGGCGTTCGGCGAACTGATCGCCCGATTCGTTGACCGGTCCTCGTGAACCGATCCGAGACGCTGCGACGACAGAGTGGGAAAGGAGCCTGATCACGATGACCCGACCCACCCCCTCCACCCGACGACTCGCCGCCGTCGCCGCCGTCGCTGTGCTGGCTGCGAGCGCCTGCGACGACGCCGACGAGAACGGCGCCGCTCGAACCCTCTTCGAAGACGTCGGCCCCGCCGAGACGGCGACATCGACCGCGTCCGAGACGACGGCGGAGACCCTCGCGCCCTCGACGACCGACGTTTCGGTCGACGACCGGCGGGCACCTGACGACACGGTCGCCGTCGCGCCCGTCGCGATGCGAGCGCCGCAGGTGCACGCCGCAGCCGCCACGCAGCAGACGATCGCGCAGACCGAGATCCACGCCGCCCGCCTCGTTGAGACGGTCGACCGTGCGTCGGGGGACCCGACTGCCGATGAGGTCGTCCACGAGTGGATCGTCGCCCTGACCGCGCTCGAGCAGGTCCTCGACGCCGACGCGATCCGCGCCATCGGTGACGACCCGGTGCTCGAGGAGATCGCGGCGCCGATCGACGACCTCGACGAATCGGTCGTGCGCGTGCTCGACCTGCTCGATCCGCCGACCGGCGAACCCGACATCCTCGGCGCGCTCGTCGAAGCCCGCGGCGCCGTCGAACGCTGGGAGGCTGCGGTGCCCGGCATCGAGGAGTCCTGGGACGACGCAGTCGCCCGATGGACCGCTGAGTGGGAGCAGGCGGTCGACGATTGGGAGCAGGCCTGGGCCGACGCCGTCGCCGAGTGGGAGCAGGCGTGGGCCGACGCCGTTGCCGAGTGGGAGGCCGAGTGGGAGCTCGCCGTCGCCGAGTGGGAGCGGGCGTGGGCGGACGCCGTGGCCGAGTGGGAGCAGGCGTGGGCCGACGCGGTCGCCGAGTGGGAGGCCGAATGGGAGCGCGCGGTCGAGGAGTGGCAGCGCGAGGCCGAGGAGCAGCGCCGGCAGCGCCAGGACCAACCGCAGCCGTGACTCCGCCGGAGTGCAACGCGTGAGGAATGTGCGCACTATGTGCGCGACTTCCTCACGCGTTGCGCGCCGTGAGCACGACTGGTGTCGTTGGGGGCGCCGCTGGGCGCATCGTTAGAGTCGCATCCCGACGGAATCTGCTTCGGGAGGCCCACGTGGATCGCAATCGTTTCTCGCTGTACGGCAACGAGCTCAAGCCGTCGTACGCCCCGAAGGCCGCCGCCTGGCAGGACATGTTCACCAAGCGGTTCGACTACGACCCGAACGAGCACTACGACCTCAGCTTGCGGCCGAACGAGTACCTCGGCGACGAGTTCGGGATCAAGGACGTCGTGCGCGACGGCGACGGCGAGCCGATCAGCGCCGACAGCGGGGTGCTGATCGGCACGGTGCGGATGGGGTTCGGGCACTACCGCATCGCGATGGCCGGCGCGTCGGCTGCGAGGGCGATGGGCCACACGCCGCTCTGGCTCGACCTGCTCGGCATCCCCGGCATCCCGAGCGACGTCATCAACTGGTGGAACACGAACTACAGCAAGTACTCGCGGCTGTCCCAGCGCAGCGCGCTGTTCAACAAGTACGTGTGGGAGCCGGTCACGACCGGCCACCGCACGTTGCCGGGCCTCTGGTGGCTGCTCAACAACACCGCCACCGGGTTCCCGTGGCGCTTCCTCAAGGCCAACGCCCGCGACTACCGCAAGAGCGAGCTGTTCGGGCCGCTGCATCGTGCGCTACCGCCGGAGACACCGATGCTCACGTCGCACATGTGGAACTGCATGGGTGCCGTGGCCGGCGGCATGACCAACGTGGTCGACATGATGTTCGACAACTGGCCGATGGCGTTCCAGCTCACCGAGGGCGCCAAGCACGGCGTGCAGTCGCCATCGGGTTACTACGGCTTCCGTGTGATGAACGGCTTCGACGAGCGCGACGAGATCCTGAAGCCGACGCCGAGCGACGCGCTGCACTACGTCGGCCATCACGTCGACCACGAGCTCGTCGAGAACATCGAGGTCGACTGCGCCGCCCGACTCCGGCGGCTCCGCGACGGCGAGCCTCGCCGCTTCCTCGTCACGATGGGCGGCGCCGGCGCGCAGCGCGACCTCTTCAAGGCCATCGTCGAGCACGCGCTCCCGATGGTGCGGCGCGACGAGGCCGCGTTCTTCGTCAACCTCGGCGACCACGCCGACAATTGGGAGTGGCTGTCGGCCGAGCTGGGTTCGCGGCGCGACGAGGTTCGCCTCATCCGCACGTGGGAGGACACCAAGGCGCTGGCCGACGACATCCGCGACGGCGACGCACACGGGCTGAACGTGTTCCTGTTCGACAACACGTTCCACGCGGTGTACTCGACCAACTACTTGATGCGCGTCGTCGACGTGCTGATCACCAAGCCGAGCGAGCTCGCGTTCTACCCCGTGCCGAAGATCTTCAACGAGCGCGTCGGCGGGCACGAAGCGTGGGGTGCGATCCGCGGTGCCGAGCTCGGCGACGGCACGATCGAGACCCGCACGATCCCGCGGACGCTCCAGGCGATCGACCTGCTCACCCACGAGCCGGATCTGCTGGAGATGTTCTGCGACTCGATCGTCAAGAACAAGCAGATCGGCATCTACGACGGTGCCTACAAGTGCGTCGCACTCGCGACGGGCACGACCTGGGAGCGTTCGGCGAGCTGACTCCCGCCCCTGGACGTACGAGTATCGTCGACGTCGACCGCCGAGGTGGGTGACGAGGGGAGGTACTCGTGAGCGACCAGCCACCGGTATCGGTGATCGGGGCCGGGGCATGGGGCACCGCGCTGGCGCGCCTCCTCGCGAGGCAGGGTGTCCCCACGCTGATCTGGGCTCGCGAGCCGGAGGTCGTCGAGGACATCCGGACCCTCCACGAGAACCGGATGTTCCTCGCCGGGATCGATCTCGGGCCCGAGCTCGATGCCACCGGCGATCTCGACGCAGCGTTCGATCACGCCGATGTCGTGGTCAACGCCGTGCCGACACAGCACATGCGATCGATTCTCGAGCGAGCCGTCGACGCACTTCGTCGGTGCGAGCTGGTGGTCACCGTGGCGAAGGGCATCGAGCTGGAGACCCTCATGATGCCGAGCGACATCCTGGAAGAGCTCGGGGTGCCGCCCGACCGGATCGTCGCGCTGTCGGGGCCGTCGTTCGCGGCCGAGGTCGCCGCCGACCTCCCCACCGCAGTCGTCGCCGCCGGCCCTGCGAGCGAGCCGGTCCGCCGGACGCGTGACCTCTTCTCGACGGCGACGTTCCGCGTCTACTCGTCGGACGACATCGTCAGCGCCGAGCTCGGCGGCGCGCTCAAGAACGTGATCGCCATCGCGGTCGGCATCTCCGACGGGCTCGGCTTCGGGCGCAACGCACGGGCGGCGCTGATCGCTCGCGGGCTGGCGGAGATCACGCGGCTCGGGGTCGCCCGCGGGAGCGAGCCGATGACGTTCGCCGGGTTGTCGGGCATGGGCGACCTCGTGCTGACCTCCACCGACGACATGTCGCGCAACCGCCGTGTGGGCCTCGCCATCGGCCAGGGCCGGAAGCTCGCCGAGGTCCAGGCCGAGATGCACGAGGTCAGCGAAGGTGTCTACACGGCGCTGTCCGCGCGGCAGTTGGCGGCCGAGGTCGACGTCGAGATGCCGATCACCGCGCAGGTCTGCGCCGTGCTCCACGAGGGCAAGGATCCGCGCCAGGCCTTCCTCGACCTCACGTCTCGCCATCTGCGCGACGAGCGCGGTTGACCTGTGCGTCGCGGCGTCAGTCGTGGCGCCAGCGCGGAATTCGTTCGACGGCGGTGTCGTCGCCGAGCTCGGCGACCAGCGGGTCGATCAGTGAGCGGCGGGCACCGTGCCATGCCACCGAGTCGAGGTCGACCGCCATCGGGAGGTCGGCGCGTCGAATCGAGAGGTCGCGACTCAGAAGGGCCTCCTCGCGGCGCTCGCCGAGCATCGCTCCCAGACGCTCGCGACCGCGCAGCTCGACCTCCCACGTGCTCGCGTCGTCGGGGATGTCCTCAAGGCGTGGGTAGCGGGCGAGCACCGCCGCGGCCGACTTGGCGCCCCAACCCGGTACGCCGGCGATGCCGTCGGAACGATCGCCGATCAGCGCGAACAGGTCGGGGATCTGTTGCGGTGCGACACCGAACTTGGCTCGGACGCCGTCTTCGTCGGTGATCACGTCGCGGATCCGGTCGAGCAGCACGACACGGTCGCCTCGGACGCACTGCGCCAGGTCGTTGTCGGTGGTGCAGATCACGACCCGGTCGACGGCAGGATCGCGGGCGAGGGCGGCGGCTCCGGTCGCCAGCAGGTCGTCTGCCTGGTACCGCCCTGCCGGCCAGAGGGTGAGGCCGAGAGCACGGACGATGTCGGCGGCCAGCGGTTGCTGCGCGCCGATCAGCGCATCGGCACCCGGTGTGCCCGACGAGGGAGCCGGCGCGACGATCGAATCGAAGGCGATGGCAGCGCGCGTGACCTCGTGTCGCCGCACCAACGCAACGAGCGTGGCGAGCAGGCCACGCGCCGCACCGACCTCGCGACCCGACGGCCCCGTGGCGAGCGGCGCGCCGTGGAAGCAGCGGAACAGCTCGAACGTGCCGTCGACCAGGTACACCGTCGCCACGCCAGGAGTCTGACCCATCCGGGACGTACGAGCGGGTAGGAGTCGATCGTCGGGCGCCACTTAGGCTCCCGACGTGGGCTCTGGCGTGGCCGAACGATGACCGTCGGGGGAGCCGACGTCGCATTGCGTGAGCGCGCCTGGTTGGTCGTGGTGCTGGTGATGGCGTCCGCCTGCGTCGCCCAGGCGTTCGGGCGGTTCACCTGGGGTGTCGTCCTGCCCGGCGCCCGCGATGACCTCCTCGACGGATCGAACACGATCGCCGGGCTGTTCGGCACGTTGAACGTCAGCGCATACCTCGTCGGCACGCTCGCCGTGTCATGGCTCGCCTCACGGCTCACGCTCGTCGGACTCGTCCGGATGGGCCTCGTGATCTCGACGAGCGCGCTCGGCGTCGCTGCGATCGCCCCGTCGGGGCCGGTGCTCGGTCTCGCACTGGCCGCGATGGGCCTCGGTGGCGCGGTCATCTGGATCCCCGCGCCCGCGATCTCGGCGCGGGCGCTGCCGCCCGCACGCGCCGGCATGGCGGTGGGTCTGATCGGCTCGGGGATCGGCATCGGGATCCTCTTCGCCGGTCAGATGTCGGCGTACCTCGAACGCCGCTCGGACCGCGATGATCTCTGGCAGACGCTCTACCGCATCGAGTTCGCCATCGCGGTCGTCGTGCTCGTCGGAGCGTTCGTCGCCCTTCGCTCGCACGGTGACCGGCCCGGAGCCGCCGGGGGGTTCGGCGGTGTCGGAGCGCTCAGGACGGTCAAGGGATGGATCCCCGTCACGGTCGCGTACGCAGCATTCGGGTTCGCGTACATCCTCGTCATCGGCTTCCTGGTCGCCCGCCTCGAAGACGACTCCGGGTTCTCGTCGGGCGAGGCCGCCACGATGTTCTCGATCATGGGCGCGTCCACGGTGGTCGGGGGGCTCTCGCTCGGACCGCTGTCGGACCGGTTCGGTCGCCGGGTGACGCTGACCACCACGTTCGTGCTGTTCGGGCTCTGCGGTCTCCTCGTGTTGACCGGACGGCAGCCGTGGGTCGCCGTCGCATCGGTCGGCGTCGGGCTGATGTTCTCGGGCATGCCGGCCCTGATCATCGCCCACGTCGTCGACCACACCGACGTCGACACGTACGGACCGGCGTTCAGCGCCGCAACCCTTGCGTTCGGCGTGACCCAGATGATCTCGCCCCAGATCGGCGGCGCGATGGCCGACGCTCTCGACTCGTTCACCTGGGTGTTCGTGCTGTCGGCCGTCGTGTCGTTCATCGGCGCAGCCTTCGCCAGCCGACTGCCCTGATCGGCTACGTCTGGTGGGCCCGAGTCACGCGAAGAACTCCTTCGTCTCGTCGGCGCGGAAGCGCATCGAGGCGATCGCTCCGATCGCCGCTGCCGCACCGAACAACACCAGCACCGGTAGGGCGACGTCGGCGATCCCGCCGGACTCGAGGAAGACCGACCGATGGCCTTCCATCGCCCAGTAGGCCGGGGTTGCCGGGGCGATCGCACGTGCCCAGCCGGGGAGTTGTTCGATCGGCACCAGCGCACCGCCGAGCCCGGCCAGCACCATCGCGCCGACGTTCTGGAACGCGCTCATCTGCTGGACCGTGCGGAAGCTGGACGCCATCAGCAGCACCAAGGCAACGACACAGCCGGCATAGCCGGTGATGACGAGCAGCGCGGCGACCGGCGAGCCGCCGTCGAAGCCGAGTCCCAACATCGCGCCGCCGGCGACGAAGACCGCGAGCTGGTAACACACGTTGATCAGGATCCATGGCATCGCGAACCCCGCAAGGAGCGAGCGTGGTCCGGCTGCCGAAGCGCGGAGCCGATCCCAGGTGCGCCAGCCGTGCTCGCGGTAGACGCTGAAGCCGGCAGATCCCGCCACGAAGAAGGCGAACAGGACGGCTTGGCCGGGCACGACCTGTTCGGCTCCTGTGGCGCTCCCGAATCCACTGTCGATGAGCGAGAGACCCATCGTGCGCTCGAAGAGCGGCATCACGGCGAGCGGCATTGCGAACATGATCAGGAGGAACCAGGGATCGTTGCGGAGGATCCTCAGCTGCAGCTTGGCGACGGCGAGCGCGGTGGTCACGAGCCCTCCGCGGTGTCGGCGCTCGATCCGATGTCGTGTCCGGTCACGGCGAGGAAGACCGTCTCGAGGTCGGGCGCCAACGACTCGACCGACACGAGCCGATGGGCGTCGTCGCCGAAGCCCTCGAGAAGATCGGCCATCGTCACATCGCCGAGTGCGTGATAGACGGAGGGGGCGGCCTCGTCGACATCGAGCTCGAGATTCTCGGGGAGCGGGCCCTCCACATGGAATCTGACGCCGCTGAGTCGGTGCGACGCAACGAGCTCGTCGCGCGAGCCCCGCGCCAGGATGCGGCCCTCGTCGATGATCACGATGTCGGCGTCCAGGGCCTCGACCTCGGGCAGGTAGTGCGTCGTGTACACGATGGCGGCGCCGTCCGACGCCAGGTTGCGAACCGCCTGGATCAGCTGGCGGCGGGTCTCGACGTCAGCCCCGACCGTCGGCTCGTCGAGCATCAGCAATGCAGGCGCATGGACCAGCGCGCAGGCCGTGTGGAGGCGACGCGCCTCCCCGCCGGACAGCTTGCCGGCGCGCCGATCGAGCAGGTCGGCGAGTCCCAGCTGTTCGGCGACCTCCTCGGCCCGGCGGGACCGATGCCTCCGGTCGAAGCCGGCCAGCTCGCCGAAGAACTCGAGATTCTCGCGGACCGTCAGGACCGTGTAGATGCCGGTGCTCTGTGGTGCGATGCCGAGCAGCCTCGCCGCGGACTCCGGGTCGACGCTCGCGTCGATGCCGCCGATGTGCACCGTGCCGGCGTCGGCGGTGAGGAGGCCGGCGATGATCGACAGCATCGTCGACTTGCCGGCCCCGTTGCGTCCGAGGACGGAGACGATCTGTCCGGCCGCGACGTCCAGGTCGGCGCTGGACAGGGCCTGGATCTCGCCGTATCGCTTCGAGATGCCCTCGGCCTGCAGCATGGGCGCAAGTCTGTCACCGACGCCGCGATCGTCGGTGCGAGGTTCTTGTACAGCTCAGCTCGGTGCCCGGACGAGCATGCCGGCGTCGTGGGTTGTGGGTTGGGTGCTTCGGCGCGAAGGTGGAAGCGAGAGGGTGATCGGTCGTGACGCGCCGGGCCTCACTATCGGCGGCGGTTGCGATCGTCCTCGTCTCGGCTGCTGCGTGTGGCTCGGGCAGCGAGCAGGAGTCCACGGCGACGCGCGAGACTGAGGCGTCGACGACTGCGCCCGCATCGACGACACCTCCGTCGACGACACCTCCGCCGGGGCCGTCTGCGTTCGAGGCCGTGCCCTGCCGGTTCCAGAACACGACCGGGTTCCAGGCCGCGTGCGGCGACCTGAGCGTGCCGGAGGACCGCAGCGACACGGACAGCCCCACGATCACGCTGCACGTGGCGGTGTTCAAGGCCCTCACGTCCTCGCCGGCACCGGACCCGATCGTGTACCTCGACGGTGGCCCCGGCGTCGCAACGCTCGAGTTCGTGAGCTTCGGCTTCGACGACGTGTTCCTGCCGTACCTCCAGGACCGCGACGTGGTGTTCTTCGACCAGCGCGGCGTCGGGCTGTCCGAGCCGTCGCTCGCGTGCCCCGAGGTCGTCGAGGTGACCAAGGAGATCCTCGACGGCGGCCCGTCCGTCGACGAGGCCGTCGACCGTGAGCTCGAGGCCTGGGAGGCGTGCCGCGATCGGTTGCTCGCCGAAGGCGTCGATCTCGCCACGTACAACAGCGCTGCGAGCGCAGCCGACGTCGCCGACCTCCAGCGGGCGCTCGGGTACGAGAGCTGGAACCTTCTCGGGGGTTCCTATGGCAGCCGCCTGGCCTTGACCGTGATGCGTGACGCCCCGGACGGCCTCCGCGCCGCGATCCTCGACTCGGTCTATCCGCCCCACCGGAGCCTGATCGAGGAGGCTCCGGCGAGCTTCGATCGCGCCCTCGACCTGCTGTTCGAGAGCTGCGCCGACGACGGTGTCTGTGCCGTCGAGCATCCCGAGCTGCGGGAACGGCTGTTCGCGCTCGTCGACCGGCTGGACGCCGACCCGGTCGAGGTCAGCATCCTCGATGTCTTCGACGGAACCACGCTCGATGTGTCCCTCGACGGCACCGCGCTCATCTCGCTCGTGGGCTGGGGCTTGCACTCCCCGGACGACATCGCCGTCATCCCCCGCATGATCGATGAGATCGAGTTCGGCGACGACACCATCGTCTCGGAGCTCGGGTCGAACCTGTTGGCCTTGCTCGGCATCGGCTCCGGGGGGATGGCCTCCTCGGTGCAGTGCCACGAGGAGGTCCCCTTCTCGACGCCCGAGGGCTATGCGGCGGCGATCGAGCCGTTCCCGGAATTCAGCGAGTTCTTCGCCGGCCGCCTCGACGTCGGGCCCGCGGTCTTCGAGCTCTGCGAGCTGTGGCCGGCAGGCTTCGGCGGCGACATCGAGAACGAACCGGTGACCTCCGATCTGCCCGCACTGGTGCTGGCTGGGCAATTCGACCCTGCCACGCCGCCGTCGTGGGGACGGTCAGCGACCGAGACGCTGACGAACTCGTACTTCTTCGAGTTCCCTGCGATGGGGCACGGTGCGAGCTTGCACGAATGCCCCCAGTCGATGGCAGTGGAGTTCCTGCAGAATCCGACCACCGAGCCCGACAGCTCGTGCATCGCGGACATGCCGACCATCGCCTTCGCCGCCTGAACCGACCGGCACCACAGAACCCGCGACGGTGAACCCGTCGGGTCCGCAGGGGCCCGTGGTCCAGGGACCACGGGCCCTACCCGCTCGTGTTCGTTCCTCGCACGCTTGAGAGACACCGCATACCGAGGAGGCTGTCATGATCGATCGGATCGGGAGTGATCGCGCCGGCATCGTCGGCGGTGATGTCGACGAGGGCTACGGGCCGGTCGCTGACGCGTTTCGGGCCAACTTCTCCGAACGCGACGAGCTCGGTGCCGCCTGCGCGGTCTACCGCGACGGTCGCAGGGTCGTCGACCTGTGGGGCGGCTACGCCGACGGCGCGACACGACGGCGATGGTCAGAGCACACCCCGATCGTCGTGTTCTCGACCACCAAGGGCGTCGCCTCGTTGGCGGTGGCCCATGCGCACTCCCGCGGCCTGTTGGACTACGACGAACGCGTCGCCGCCTACTGGCCGGAGTTCGCCTGGCGCGGGAAGGACCGCATCACCGTGCGGCAACTGCTGTCGCACCAGGCAGGCCTTCCCGTCATCGACGTGCCGCTCACCATCGCCGATCTCGCCGACCTCGATCTCGTCGCCGCCGCCGTCGCCCTCCAGCAGCCGATGTGGCCGGCAGGGACCCGGCACGGATATCACGGGATCAGCCTCGGGTGGTACGAGGGCGAACTGCTCCGCCGGGTCGACCACCAGCACCGTTCCCTGGGCACCTACTTCGCTCAGGAGATCGCCGGTCCGCTCGGTCTCGACTTCTGGATCGGCATCCCGCCCGACTTCGACCTCGAGCGACGAGCCACGCTGGTGGGTCGCGGCCCCTGGTCGGCCTTGCTCGGTGACACACCACGCCGGCTCCTGCTCGCACTCATGAATCCCCGCAGCCCGACTCGGCGCTCGTTCGCCAACCCGAAGGACATGCTGGTCGAGACGAACCTCAACCGGCCCGACGTGCTCGCCGTCGAGATGCCAGCCGCGAACGGGATCGGCACACCACGGGCCGTCGCGGCTGCCTACAGCGCCGCCCTCGACGGTCGGCTCGGCCTGACCCGCCCGACGCTCGACGCGTTGTCGCAGCCCGCCCAGGCCCCGAGCGAGGGCCTCGAGGACGTGATCCTCAAAGAACCTGCGCTGTACTCGCTCGGCTACCTGAAACCGACCGCATCGGCTCCGTTCGGTGGCGGCGCCGATCTGGCGTTCGGGACACCCGGCAACGGAGGATCGTTCGGCTTCGCCGACCCGGAAACCGCCATCGGCTACTGCTAACGCCCCGAACCGACTCGGTACGGCCCTCCTCGACCGGCGCGACATCGCCCTGCGCAACGCCCTCTTCCGAGACGTCCTCCACGACCGGCCGCAACAGCCCCCAGACTGACCATCCGACGGACCGAGACCACGTGAACTGCCCGACGGCAGTCAGTTCTTGTACTGCTGGAGCTGGCCACCCTCGTCTGCGAGCCGGGCCAGCAGCGGCGACAGCTCCCAGTGCTCGCCGTCGAGGCGGTCGCCGTACTCGCGGATCTTCGCGACGACGTCGGCGAGCCCGATCGAGTCGGCCCAGTGCATCGGGCCGCCGCGGTAGACCGGCCAGCCGTAGCCGTTGACCCAGACGACGTCGATGTCGCTGCCGCGGATCGCGATGCCCTCCTCGAGGATCTTGGCGCCCTCGTTGACCATCGGGTACAGGCACCGCTCGAGCACCTCGTCGTCACCCACCTCGCGCTGCTCGACACCCTGCGAGACGGCGAAGTCGCGGATCAGCTGCTCGACCTCGGGGTCGGGCGTCGGGGCCCGCGTCTCGGGGTCGTAGGTGTAGTAGCCACGGCCGTTCTTCTGGCCGCGACGCCCGTGCTCGCAGAGCACCTCACGCACCGTCGAGCTCGACGACGTCTCTTCCTTCCAGCCGATGTCGAGCCCGGCCAGGTCGCTCATCGCGAACGGGCCCATGGGGAACCCGAAGTCGTAGAGCACGCGATCGACCTGGGCCGGCGTGGCGCCCTCGAGGATCATGCGATCGGCCTCGATCCGGCGCATGAAGAGCATCCGGTTGCCGACGAAGCCGCGGCACACGCCGACCATCACGCAGACCTTGCCGATCCGCTTGCCGATCGCCATCGCGGTCGCCACGATCGTGTCGCTCGACTTCTCGCCGCGAACGTTCTCGAGCAGCTTCATCACGTTCGCCGGGGAGAAGAAGTGCATCCCGATCACGCTCTCTGGGCGCGACGTGACGGCGGCGATCTCGTTGATGTCCAGCGCCGACGTGTTCGACGCCAGCATCGCGCCCGGCTTGCAGATCTCGTCGAGCTCCCTGAAGATCGACTGCTTGAGCTCCATGTCCTCGAACACGGCTTCGATCACGATGTCGCAGTCCGCGAAGTCGGCCTTGTCGGTCGAGCCGGCGATCAGCCCCATTCGCTCGTCGACCGCCTCGGGCGGGATCGAGCCTCTCGACGCCGACCGCTCGTAGTTCTTGCGGACCACGGCGAGGCCGCGATCGAGCGCCTCCTGGTCGCGCTCGACGATGGTGACCGGGATGCCGACGTTGGCGAAGTTCATCGCGATACCGCCGCCCATCGTGCCGGCCCCCAGCACGCCGCACGACTGGATGTCGAGCACCGGCGTGTCCTTGGCGATGTCGGGGATCTTGTTCGCCGCCCGTTCGGCGAAGAAGTAGTAGCGCTGGGCGGCCGACTGAGGGCCCGTCATCAGCTCCAGGAACAGCTTGCGCTCGACGGCCATGCCTTCGTCGAACGGCTGGTTGACGGCGGCCTCGATGCAGCGGATGTTGTACTCGGGGGCGAGGAAGCCCCGGGTCTTGCGCGCGATCGAGGCGCGGAAGTCGGCGAACAGCTGGTCGTTGCCGCGGACCTCGGCGACTTTGTCGTCGCGATCGCGCACCTTGACGAGCGGCATGCCCTGTTCGACGGCTTGCGTGGCGAACGTGAGCGCGGCGGCTCGCAACGCGTCGGTGTCGCCGTCGACGACCTCGTCGGCGAGCCCGCCGGCAAGTGCCTCGTCGGTGCCGATGTGGCGGCCCGAGGTCATCATCTCCAACGCCTTCGGCACGCCGACCAGCCGCGGCAGCCGCTGCGTGCCGCCCGCGCCGGGCAACAGCCCGAGGTTGACCTCGGGGAGCCCGAACTTCGCCGAGCGGAGCGCGACCCGGTAGTGCGCGCACAGCGCGACTTCGAGGCCGCCACCGAGCGCCGTGCCGTGGATCGCGGCGATGACCGGCACCGGCGCGTTCTCCATCGCCGCCTGTGCGTCGGCGAGGCTGGCCGCCTCGGGCGCGCCGCCGCCGAACTCGCTGATGTCGGCGCCTGCGATGAACGTCCGGCCGTCGCAGATCAGCACGATCGCCTGTGCGCCGTCCGCGACCGCCTGGTTCATCCCGTCGAACAGACCCTGACGGACGTGCCAGCTCAAGGCGTTGACGGGCGGGTTGTCGATGATGATCAGCGCAACGTCCGCCTCGGTCTCGAGGCGAACGGATTCGGTCAGTGCAGCCATCGTGTCAGTCAAGCAGTCGGGTCGGTCGTGCCCCGATTCCGAGCGCCCCGGCGGTGATCCATGGGTCGGGTTCGACGTTCTCCGGCCCAGCTCGTAGCGTCTGCGCCAGTACCGAGCGAAGGGAAACGGTCATGAGCGTGCAGCTGAACGAACGGGTGAGAGCCGTGGTCGACTCGGGTCGGCTCGCCCACTTCACGACGGTGGCCAAGGACGGGCGGCCCCACACGACGATCGTCTGGGTCGGCATGGCCGGCGACGAGATCCACATCGGCAAGCTCGCACCCGACCAGAAGCTGGCGAACCTGGCGCGCGACAACCGGGTGTCGCTCTCGATCGAGGCCGACGGCGAGGACATGGGCATGCAGCACTACGTCGTCGTCGAGGGCACCGCCGAGGTCACCGAGGGGGGCGCGCCGGCGCTGTTGCGAGAGTACGCACAGCGCTACATCGGCCCGGGCGCCGAGTTCCCGCCGATGCCGGATCCGCCCGACGGCTTCATCATCCGCGTCACGCCCACGAAGGTCCGCGGGCACGGGCCGTGGGACGGCCCGACATGACGCGGACGGCGCTGGTCACCGGCGCCAACCGCGGCATCGGGCGCGAGGTCTGCCGGCAGCTCGTCGCATCGGGCCTCGATGTCGTCGTGACCGGCCGCGATGCCGATCGCGTGAGCGTCGCCGCCGAGGAGCTGGGTGCTCGGGGCGAGGTGCTCGACGTCGCGGATCCGGGCTCGGTGGACGACCTCGTCGACCGGCTCGGTGGGGTGACGATCGACGCGCTCGTGAACAACGCGGTCTCGTACGACTCCTCGACCGTGCTCGGGGTCGACGACGCGACCCTCGACGCCGCCTTCGCGACCAACCTCGTCGGTCCGTGGCGGCTGATGCGGGCGTTCCTGCCGGGCATGGTCGAGCGCGGCTACGGGCGTGTCGTCAACGTGTCGTCGGGCTGGGGCTCGTTCGGGGAGGGTCTGGGCGGGCCGGCCACGTACTCGGTCACCAAGGCGGGCCTCAACGCGCTCACGGTCAAGGCGTCGCGTGAGGTGTCCGGCGACGTCACGGTCAACGCGATGTGCCCGGCCTGGGTCGATTCGGCGGGCTCGGGGAGCGGCGGCCGGCACGTCTCGGAGGGCGCCGACACGATCGTCTGGCTGCTCACCCACCCTCCCGGTGGCCCGAACGGCGGCTTCTTCCGGGACCGTACGCCGATCGAGTGGTAGCCGAGATGCGGCCTACGGGCGTGGCGGGATCGTCGGCGGCGCTTCGTTGAGCTCGTCGATCGCGAAGCCGGCGGCCTGCTTGTAGCGCGCCATGTAGGCCTCGATCTCGTCACGCGAGATCACGTCGTCGATGTCGTCGAACACGCCGCCGCACCGCTCGTCGACGACGCCGAGGATGCCCACCGGCCCGGCGCCGCGGTTGCGGAGCACGAGCTGCGAGACCGTCTCGCACAGCGCCGACTCATAGCCGAGCAGCGCCTCGGGACCGACCCCGTGCTCGCTGAGGTTGGCGCCGAGCACCCTGGCATCGACGATGGCCTGGCTGGCGCCGTTCGACCCGACCGGATACATCACGTGCGCGGCATCGCCGATCAGCGCCACCGAGCCGTCGACCCATCGATCGACCGGGTCGCGGTCGACCATCGGGTACTCCCAGACCGACTCGGTGCTCGTGATCAGCGCCGGGATGTCGAGCCAGTCGAAGTCCCAGTCCTCGAACGCCGGCAGGAACCTGTCGGTCGTCACCCGGTTGTTCCAGCCGCCGGCCTCCCACCCCTCCCCGGGGTCGAACGACAGCTCGGCGATCCAGTTCTGCAACTGCAGGCCGGTCTCGGGGTCGACGTCGTCGATGGGATAGTGGACGAACCGCTGCTCCATCGAGCCGACGAGCGTGAACGACGCGCCGGTTCGGATCGGCCGACCGGGCGCGGCGCCGCGCCACATGACCGCACCGCCCCACCGCGGCGGCCCCTCACCCGGGTGCATCTGGGCGCGGATCGCCGAGTGCAGGCCGTCGGCACCGACGAGGACGTCGCCGTGGTACTCGATCTCCGCGCCGTCCGATCGCCGCAGCAGTGTCGCCGTGACGCCGCTCGCGGTGTTGGCGTAGCGCACGGCCCGGTGGCCGGTGAGCACGACGCCGGGCCCCATGCGTTCGACGACTGCGTCGAGCAGCATCATCTGCAGCCGGCCACGGTGGACCGAGAACTGCGGCCACCGGTAGCCGGCGGCGACGCCCCGTGGCTCGGACCAGACGTCGTTGCCGTTCCGACCGACGAGCGCCCACTCCTGCGTCGCGACACCGAGCGCGGCGAGCTCTGCCGCGAGCCCGAGGTCGTACAGCTCGCGGACCGCGTTCGGCTGCAGGTTGATCCCGACGCCGAGTGGCTGCAACTCGCGGACCGACTCGAACACCACCGCACGGACGCCGATCTGGTGGCACGTCAGCGCGAGCGCGAGCCCGGCGATGCCCCCGCCGGCGATCAGCACGACCGGTCGGGCGTCGGGCGTCATCGGTGTCGCCGACCGTGCTGCGCGAGGGGTGCCATCAGGTCGGCCAGTCGACGGCCTCGAAGGCCCGCACGGTGGTCGAGCCGAACAGCCCCGCCAGCACGTACGGATCGTCGGCGATGAACGCCTCGGCGTCGGCCAGCGTGTCGGCCTCGAAGATGATCAACGTCCCGCACGGCTCGCCGTCGCCGTCGAGCAGCGGTCCGCCGACCGGATGACGCCGGCTCGAATGGTGGGCGAGATGGGCCGACCGGGTCTCGCGGCGGAGGTCGATGGACCCGGGGTGGTCGAGGCCGTGGAACACGAACAGCATGCGGCCGAGACTACGGCTCGCCGCCATGGCGGGGTGCTCAGGGGCGTATCAGGAGCGCGCGGACCCGCTCGACGATCACCGGCAGGGCGGCGGCGACCGCGGGGGAGAGGTCCTCGAACGGTCCGGTTCGCTCGATCTCGACGGCGATCACGGTCAGGCGACGGGGGAGGCGGCCGAGCAGGCGTCCGAGCTCGATCGCCTCCCCGACCCCCGCTCCGTGGCTCGAGAACAGCGTCGAGTCGACCGGGAGATGCTCGACGAGCGCGTCGATCTCGACGGTTTCGCCGGGTGCGCGGCCGCCTTTCGCGGCATCGACGATCAGCACGTCCTGGTTGCGGTGCCAGCGGGCCGCGAGGTCGGCGAGATCACCCTCGGCCACCAGCGTGTCGACGTCGTCCCCCCACCGGTGTCGAACCGCGTCCACCACCAGCGGCCCGATGGCGTCGTCGCCACGATCGCGGTTGCCGACACCGATGACGAGCGGGTGGGAGACCGGCTCGTGGCCCACAGTGACTACCGCTCGGTGACCGTCAGGCGCAGGAAGTGCGTCGAGCAGGAGATGCACGGGTCGTAGTTCCGGATCGTCTGCTCGCAGCGGCGCTGCAACTCGTCGTGGTCGAGGTCGAGGTGTGCAGCGACGAAGTGCCGGAGGTCCGACTCGATCGTCGCCTGGTTCTGTGCCGTCGGCGGCACGATCTTGGCGGCCAGGATGCTGCCCGCCGCATCGATCTCGTAGCGGTGGTAGAGGAGCCCGCGCGGGGCCTCGGTCGCGGCCCACCCGACGCCGGCCCGGGCGGGGACCTCGACGCACGGTTGCGGGGGCTGTTCGTAGGCGTCGATGATCCGCAGCGACTCGTCGATCGCCCACAGCGTCTCGAGCGCGCGGACGACGATGCTCCGGAACGGGTTCGTGACGACGGGCCCGATCCCGACGTCGGTGGCGAGGTCGGTCACCGGGCCGGGCAGCAGGTCGTAGTTGTTGGCCCAGCGGGCCAACGGCCCGACGTGGTACCACCCACGCTCGCCGAGGCGGGCGTGCAGCGCGGTCGAATGGGCCACGTGCTCCTCGATCGAGTGCTCCTCGAACTCGGCGACGTCGATGTCGAGCCCGCGGTTGGAGACGATCCGACCCTCGTTGAGTGGGTACTCGTCGGGGTGCCGGAGCGAGACGAACTCGTAGTCCTGCGAGAGATCGGGGAAGTCGAAGCCGGCCGTCCAGCGGATCAGCTCGACGCACGTCTCTCGCGCCTCGTGGAGTTGCGGTACGAGCGCTGCGAGGTCGTCGTGGGTCGGCGCGCGGTAGAACCCGCCGAGCCGAATGTTGATCGGGTGGATCGGGCGGCCGCCGAGCACCTCCATGATCTCGTTGCCGGTCTTCTTCAGGGTGAGCAGCCGCTCGACCAGCTCGGGGTGATCGGCGGCGATCGCGATGCCCGAGTGGTACCCGAGGAAGTCGGGTGCGTGCAGGAACCCGATGTGGAGCACGTGGCTCTCGATCCACTCGCCGCAGTACAGCAACCTGCGAAGCTCGCGGATCGACCCGCCCACGGTCACACCGCAGAGCCGCTCGATCGCGTGGCTCGCGCTCATCTGGTAGGCGGCCGGACAGATGCCGCAGATGCGAGCGGTGATGTCGACCGGCTCGGTGTAGTCGCGTCCGCGCAGGAAGGCCTCGAAGAAGCGCGGTGGCTCGTAGATCTCGAGCCGGACGTCTGCGACCTCGCCGTTCGCGACCTCGACGTGCATGGCGCCCTCGCCCTCGACGCGTGCCAGCACCGGGACGTGGAGGTCGATGTCGGTCATGTCGGATCCCTTCGGTCTGCTTCTCGTTCGAACGACTGCCCCCAACCCGCGTAGCCGCGGAGGCAACGGGCGATCGCCGCGTCGGACATGCCGAGCTGCGAGAACCAGTCCGCGAGTGCGCCGGTGTTGGGGCTCTCCATCGGCCCGAAGCATCCGTAGCAGCCCCGCTGGTACGCCGGGCAGAGCGCGTTGCAGCCGCCCTGCGTGACGGGACCGAGGCACGGCGTGCCGAGCGCGACCATCACGCACGGTGTGCCGCGCGCCTTGCACTCGACGCACACGCTGGTGGTCGGCAGGCGCGCCGGACGTCCGGTCAGGAGCGCGGCGATCGCCTCGATCAGCTGGCTGCGGTCGATCGGACAGCCGCGCAGCTCGAGGTCGACATCGACGTGGTCGGCGATGGGCGTCGACGTGGCGAGCGTCGACACGTAGGACGGGTGCGCGTAGACGATGCTGACGAACTCCGCGATGTCGGCGCGGTTGCGCAGCGCCTGGATGCCGCCGGCGGTGGCGCACGCTCCGATCGTCACCAGGACCTTCGACTGCGCTCTGATGTCGTGGATCCGCTCGATCTCGTGCTCGGTGGTGACGGACCCCTCGACGAGCGACACGTCGTAGGGCCCCTCGATGAGCGCGCTCGACGCCTCGGGGAAGTAGGCGATGTCGATGTGGCCGGCCACCGTGAGCAGCTCGTCCTCGCAGTCGAGCAGGCTCAGCTGGCAGCCGTCACACGACGCGAACTTCCAGACCGCCAGCTTCGGGTTCGATCTGGTGGTCGCCGTCGGTGCCTGGTCCGCGATGACACTCACGATTCACCTCACAATTCCCTCACTCGATGGAACGGACCGATCCGCTCGTAGTTCACGACCGGTCCGTCGCGGCACACGATGAAGGGGCCGAGCTGGCAGTGCCCGCACAGCCCGTTGCCGCATTGCATGTTGCGTTCGGTCGTCAGCCAGATCCGGGCGGCCGGCACCCCGAGGCGCATGAGTCGTTCGGCCGTGAAGTGCATCATGACGTCGGGACCGCAGACGAACGCCGTGGTGTTCGCCCAGTCGAGGTCGACGCCGTCGTCACCGAGCAGCTCGGTCACGACACCGACCGATCCGTCCCACGACGCGTCGGCCTCGTCGACGCTCAGCGCGACGGTGGCGTCGGTCTCGGCCCACGCCGCCAGGTCCGACCGGTACGCGAGGTCGCCGGGCGTCCTCGCCCCGTAGACGATCGCGACCCGTTCGAATCGATCGAGCGTCGAGATCACGCGGTCGATCAGCGCCCGGAGCGGGGCGATGCCGAGGCCACCAGCGACGATCGCGAGATCCGGGGTGTCGACCTCGTCGATCGGCCAGACGTTGCCGAACGGCCCCCGCACGGTGATCTGACCGCCGATCGGCGTGTCGACGAGGGCGTTCGTGATCGGCCCGGCGCGGCGGATCGTGTAGTCGTGATGGCGCCGGTCCGCCACCGACGAGCTGATCGAGATCGCAGCCTCGCCGATGCCGAATGCCCCGAGCATGCCGACCTGCGCGGGCTCGAACGTGGGAAGCGGTCCGTCGACCGGCACGACCGACAGCGTGACGGTGTCGATCGCCTCGTCGCGCTTGCCGACGACCCGGTACGGCCGGGGCACGAGCAACGGTGAGATGTCCGGTGTGATCGGATGCTCGGCGAGCGCCCTCATGCCATGACCTCCTCGCGGAACGCAGCCGCCTCGTCGGTGATGTCGATCCCGACCGGGCACCAGGTGATGCAGCGTCCGCAGCCGACACACCCGGACTCGCCGAACTGGTCGAGCCAGCCCGCCAGCTTGTGGGTCATCCACTGGCGGTAGCGGGCGGCCGGTGACGCACGGTGCGGACCGGGCCCGAGGTGCGAAAACTCGAGGCTGAAGCACGTGTCCCAGAGCCGCCACCGCTCGGTGGTCGCCCCGGACAGGTCGCCGACGTCGACGAGGTCGGTGCAGAAGCAGGTCGGGCACACGAGCGTGCAGTTGCCGCACGTCAGGCAGCGTTCGCCGATCGCCTCCCAGCGCGGGCTGTCGAGTCGGTCGAACAGCACGTCGCGGACTCCGTCGGTCTCGAGCCGCTTCGTGATCCGCTCGGCAGCGGCCTCGATCACGTCCCGGGCGGCGCTCCGGTCCTGCTCCGTCGCGGGCTCGGTCGTCAGCGCGTCGAGGAACTCCTCACCGGCGTCGGAGCCCGGCTCGGCCAGGTACCGCGCCTCGTGGCCGTCGACGAGCTCGGTGATCAGGACGTCGTAGCCCGCTCGCGCCGCCGGGCCGGTGCCCATCGACGTGCAGAAGCAGGTCGCTGCCGGGTCGCCACAGTTGACCGCGATCAGCATGACGTCGGCGCGGTTCGCGGCGTAGGCCGGGTCGGGATGCCGCCCGTCGAGCAGGACGTGGTCCTGCCGGCTGATCGCCGCGAGCTCGCACGGCCTGACCCCGACGAAGGCGCGCTTGACCGTCTCGTGGGTGGTCATCTCGACCTGGACGGCACCGTCGGCATCGCGCCGCATCTCCCAGACCTTCGAGCGGGCGGGATGCAGGAGCTCCTTCCAGGACTGCGGTCCGACGGCGTACCCGAACCGGGCCGGGTCGTTGCGGGCGACGAGTCGGTAGTGGCCGCCGGCTTGCTCGTCGGTCCAACCGACCGGCAGGTCGTCGGCCGACTCGATGCGATCGTGCACGATGGCACCGTCACGGATCCGAGGACCGAACGTCTTGTAGCCGCGTGCCTCGAGCTCTCGGATGAGCTCGGCGAGGTCGAGGTTGACGGCGGTCACGACGGCCTCCGTCCCGGCAGGCGAACCACCGTCGGCCGTGCCGTCCTCTCGGGGGCGGCGTTTCGGTTGCTGCAGGCGCTCACGTCGGCTCCTCCTCCTACGCGCGGCATGAGGAAGCGGCCGTCCCGCCGACGGCCTGGACGAGCCGCCTCGTTGGTTGTCCGGGCGAGGGAAACCCCCTTCATGGTGCGCTTTCGCGCCCGACATTGGTACGGCCTTTGGTCCCGATCGGTGGTCCACACGACGTCGGCCCGCCCTGGGGTGCCCGTCGCGGCCGCCCGGCCGGACGCTCGCGGGTGCATGAGATGCATCAGATGCATGAGAGGCATCAGTGACCACTCACGCCGGGACTTGTGGCCCTATTCGGGGTGCGTGGAAAGGCGCACGATGCAGGAGTAGGCAACAAGCGGCATTCGAGACGACGATGACCAACTTCCTCACCACCAGGGACGTGCAGGAGCTGATCCACGTCGACAAGTCGACCGTGTATCGGATGGCCGAGGACGGCCGCCTGCCCGGCATCAAGGTCGGGCGCCAGTGGCGGTTCGCCGCCGATCGCATCGCCGAGCAGTTCGGGCTGACCAGGCCCGGCCCGGCTCCGAGCGGCGCCGATGCGCCGCCGCCATCGCTCGAACATCTGGTCGCACCCGACGCCGCGCAGTCCATCGCCGACCTGCTCGGCGACCTCTTCGGCCTGATGGCCGTGGTCACGGACATGCAGGGCCGCGCCATCACGACGGTGGCGAACAAGTGCGGGTTCTACTCGGCGTTCGCCGAGCAGCCCGGCGCGGCGGAGGTGTGCCTGACCGGATGGCGCCAGTTCGCCGAGGATCCGAACGTCGCCCCCCGGTTCGTGCCGTCGCACCTCGGGTTCCTCTGCGCCCGCGTCTTCGTCTGGGTCGACCTGAAGCCCGTCGGCATGCTCGTCGTCGGCGGCGTGACGCCCCCGGGCTGGCCGCCCTCGGACCGGTTCATCGACGACGTGGCCGACGAGATCGGTGTCGATCCGAACCTGCTGCTCGATCACCTCGACGAGACCTACGACCTCACGGCCGAGCAACGGCGGTGGACGCTCCGGCTCCTGCCGCAGTTCGGCGACCTGATCTCCCAGCTGGCATCCGCACGGTGCCAGCACCCTCCGACGTCCGATGCGATCTCGGCGCTGCCGAGCATCGCCCCAGAAGGGAATCCATCATGAAGCGACTGCTCGTCCTCGGCGCCGGCACGGCCGGCACGATGGTCGTCAACAAGCTGCGCGAGCGGCTCGACGACGACTGGGCGATCACGATCGTCGACGCCAAGCCCGAACACCACTACCAGCCCGGGTACCTCTTCATCCCGTTCGGCATCTACGAGCCGGGCGAGGTCGTCAAGCCGACCGCACCGCTCATCACCGACGGAGTCGAGGTCGTGTTCGGCGAGGTCGACCTCGTCGAGCCGGACGCGAACGTCGTCGTGCTCGGCGACGGCACCCGGCTGTCGTACGACCAGCTCGTCATCGCGACCGGCACGCACCCGCGCCGCGGCGAGACCGACGGGTTCGACAGCGACGAGTACGGCACGACGATCCACGACTTCTACACGCTCGAGGGCGCACGGCAGCTCGGCGACACGCTCGCCGACTGGGAAGGCGGCCGTCTCGTCGTCAACGTCGTCGAGATGCCCATCAAGTGCCCGGTCGCCCCGCTCGAGTTCCTCTTCCTCGCCGACGCGTTCTTCACCGACCGCGGCATGCGCGACCAGGTCGAGCTGGTGTACGCGACGCCGCTCGACGGGGCGTTCACGAAGCCGGTGGCGGCGAAGCACCTCGGCACGTTGCTCGACGACCGCAACATCGTGCTCGAGACCGACTTCATGACGATGGAGGCCGACACCGAGCGAAACGTGCTCGTCAGCTACGACGAGCGCGAAGTGCCGTACGACCTGCTCGTCGCGGTGCCCGTCAACATGGGTGCCGACTTCGTCGAACGCTCGGGCCTCGGCGACGAGCTCAACCACGTCGAGGTCGACAAGCACACGTTCCTGTCCGTCGACCACGACAACATCTTCGCCCTCGGCGATGCCTCGAACATCCCGACCTCGAAGGCTGGCTCCGTCGCCCACTTCGCCGTCGAGGTCTTCGTCGACAACTTCCTCCAACACATCAAGGGCCGCCCGATGACGGGCGAGTTCGACGGCCATGCCAACTGCTTCATCGAGACCGGGCACGGCAAGGGTCTGCTGATCGACTTCAACTACGACGTCGAGCCGCTGCCCGGCAAGTACCCGCTGCCCGGCATCGGCCCGTTCTCGCTGCTCAAGGAGACCGAGGCCAACCACTGGGGCAAGTTGATGTTCAAGTGGACCTACTGGAACATGCTGCTGCCTGGGCGTGACCTGCCCCTCGAGTCGCAGATGACCATGGCGGGCAAGCGGATGCCGGTGGAGGTGTCGTCGTGAGCGTCACCGACATGCCGGTCGATCGGGTCGCGACGCTCGAGCAGAAGCTCGACGTCCTAACCGAACAGATCGCCGTCCTCACCGCCGATGCCGAGCACCGTCGCCGCCAGCGCGAGGCGATCGACGACTTCACGGCCGACTTCGCCCGGGTCTCGGAGGACGCGCTGGCGGTGGCCACCCGAGAGCTCGAGTCGCTGTCACAGATCGCCGACCTCGCCGACACGGTGCGACTGCTCCGCCGGTTCGTCGAGGTCGCGCCGACGCTCGAACGTGCGCTGGTCGCCATCAGCCAGATCGCCGAGTTCGTCGACGATGCTGCGCCGCTCGGCACCGACGCGATGGCGCTGGTGACCGAACGGCTGGCCGAGGCCGAACGCAAGGGCTACTTCGCGTTCGCCGGTGCCGCCGCCGGCATCGCCGACCGTGTCGTGGCCAACTTCGACGAGGACGACCTCGAGCAGCTCGGCGACAACATCGTGACGATCCTCGAGACCGTCCGCGAGATCACGCAGCCCGAGATGCTCGCCCTGCTCGGCCGCATGGTCGAGGCCGTCAAGGCCGAGCAACGCGCCGTCGAGCTCGAGCCGGCCGAGCCGCCGAGCTTCTGGCAGCTCGCCAAGCAGACCCGCGACCCCGACGTCCGACGCGGGATGGCCCGGGCGCTCCACACGCTCAAGGCCGTCTCGATCGACACGTCCACCGAATCCGCCCCCACCCCCGCACTTCACGAAGGAGACCAACCGTGAGTACCACCACCATCGCCGGCCACGACGTCCACGTCGACGACGAGGGCTTCATGACCGAGTACGACGAATGGAACGAGGAGCTCGGCAGCAGCCTGGCCGCCGCGATCGGCATCGACGACATGACCGACGACCACTGGGCCGCGATCCGGTTCCTGCGCGACGACTACGCCGAGCAGGGCGAGACGGCGACGTTGCGCCGTGTCACCAAGGTCGGCGGCATCCCGACCAAGCAGCTGTTCGCGCTGTTCCCCAAGAAGCCCGCCAAGAAGATGGCGTACATCGCCGGGCTGCCCAAGCCCAAGGGCTGCGTCTGACCGGAACGATCGAGAAGGAGTGACCATGACCGCAACCGACACCACGCCCACCACCGACACCCCGTTGGTGCCCGACTTCGACGACGGGGACAGCGATCGCAAGATCTGCTTCATCTGCTCGAAGGGCAGCCTCGACATGGCCTACCCCGCGCTGATCATGGCGAACGGCGCACTCGGTGAGGGGATCGAGACCCACATCTTCTTCACCTTCTGGGGCATGGACATGATCAACAAGAAGACGATGGACGACCTGCACTTCACGCCCCTCGGCAACCCGGCGATGCACATGCCACCGGGTCTCGGCAAGCTGTCCGAGAAGCACATGCCACAGGGCCTCGGTGGCCTGCCGGGCATGACCGGCATGGCGACCAAGATGATGAAGAAGCAGATCGCCGATCTCGACGTCCCCGAGATCCCCGAGTTCCTCGAGATGCTCACCGACATGGGCGCCAACCTCTGGGCCTGCCAGATGTCGGTCGACATGATGGACCTCGACGAGGACGACCTCTTCGACGGCGTGACCGACATCATCAACGTCACCCAGTTCATCGAGCTGTCCGAGGGCGCACAGGTGATCTTCGTCTAGATCGGGCTTCGGGTCGCGGCCAAGCCGCTCGCCTCGCCTGACCGAGCTCGCCGCCGCCGCGGGAGCGCGTTCCCGGGCCGGCATGCTGGGCGGTCGCGTGGTCGATGACGGTGAGGCGCTCGCCAACGGGAGTGCGCCTGCACGTGTTCGGAGTAGACACTTGTAGAGTGCAAATGTGCAGCTCGACGACGCAGCCAGGGCCGAGGCGGTGGCGTTCGGGCTCGCCTGGCGGGATCTGCGCCGGGCGCGCTGGTTGACGGCCTTCGCGTCGCTCGACGCCGGCCAGCCGCTCGAGGCCAGCGAGATCGACACGCTCGACCAGATCGCCTGGTCCGAGCACGGGCGGATGCACGAGATCGCGGACGGGTTGCAGGTCGAAGCCTCCACCGCGACCCGCGCCGTCGATCGCCTGATCCGCAAGGGTCTCGCCGAGCGCGGGCGCGACCCGGTCAACGGGCGCTACATGAGGGTGTGGCTCACCGATGAGGGCGACCGAGTTCGGGCGGCGCTGATCGAGCGTCGGTTGACGTTCGTCTCCGAGGTGCTCGACCGGTTCGAGCCCGGCGACCGCGCCGACCTGGTGCGGCTGCTTCCCGAGCTGGCGGCGGCCATCGGCGACGTGTTGCGGGTCGACCGTGAGGAGCTCTCGGCGTGACCGACACGTTCGCCTCGTTGCGGGTGCCCGACTACCGGCGGCTGTGGATCGCCGGCCTCTGCTCGTTCGGCGCCGTGCCCATGCAGGGGATCGCCCGCGGCTTCCTCGCGTTCGACCTGACCGGGAAGAACAGCGCCCTCGGCCTCACCCTGCTCGGCATGGGCGTGCCGATGCTGCTCCTCACGCCGGTCGGCGGCGTGGCGGCCGACCGGTTCGGCAAGCGCAGCGTGATGATCTTCGCGACCGGGTTGCTGTGGCTGTCGGCGGTCTCGGTGCTCGCCATGCTGCTGACCGACCGGCTCGAGTTCTGGATGCTCGTCGTGTCGTCGGTGTTCCAGGGTGCGGCCTTCGCGCTGATCGCGCCGACCCGTATGGCGTTCTCGGCCGAGCTGGTCGGGCGCGACCGGCTCAGCAACGCGATCCTGCTCGCCCAGGTGTCGATGAACGGCACGCGCGTGCTCGGCCCGTCGATCGCCGGTGCATTGCTCGGCATCGCCACCCTGGGTGCCGACGCGGTGTACGTCGTCGTCGCCACGCTGCTGACGATCGGCATCTGGCTCACGTGGCGGCTGCCTCCCGGCCTGCCGGCCGCCGACCGTGCGCCCTCGTCGCCGTTCGGCGACATGACCGAGGGCCTGCGCTACGTCCGCGCGCATCCCAACGTGTTGTGGCCGGTGCTGATGGGCATCGTCGTGGTCGCCACCGCGTTCCCGTACGTCGCCTTCCTCCCGTCGCTCGTCGACGACGTGTTCTCGTCGGGCCCCGGATGGCTGGGCGCGCTGAGCGCGGCCGGTGCGGTGGGCGCCGTGGTCTCGTCGCTCCTGATCGCCCGGGCGGGCACCGAACACCTCGCCGACCACGCTGTGTTCGTGGTGGCGCTTCTGTTCGGCGGAACCGTCGTCGCCCTCGGGGTGGCGCCGGCCATCGGCTGGGCGCTCGTCGTGGTGTTCCTCGCCGGCGCTGCGAACGCTGCGTTCCAGGCGCTCAACAACTCGCTCGTGCTGCTGCGCGCCGAGGACGAGTACCACGGCCGCGTCCAATCGTTGCTCATGTTCGGCTTCTCGGCGTTCGGGATCTTCGCCGCGCCGCTCGGCGCGCTCGCCGATGCCATCGGGCTCCGGCAGACTCTGGTGCTGATGGGTGCGACCTCGATCGTGATGGTGGGTGTGCTGCACGCCTTCGTCGTACGGTCCCGTCGCGCCGGTGCCGCACCGGTCGCTGCGCCGGCCGTGCCGGGTGCCGTCGGGGGCGGCTCGTGAGGCGACCACCGTCGCTCTCGGTCACGCCGGCATCGGGCGTGCTCGGCGCCCACGTCGCGGGCGTCGATCTCGCCGCCGACCTCCCGGACGGCACGATCGCATCGATCCGGCGAGCGTTCGTCGAGCACCACGTGCTGTTCTTCCGCGACCAGTCGCTCACCCCCGAGCAGCAGATGACGTTCGGCCGCCGCTTCGGCGAGCTCGACGAGCACCCGTTCGTCGATGGTCGCGACGACCATCCCGAGGTGCTCGAGATCGTCACCGAGCCCGACGACACCGTCAACTTCGGTGGCGGCTGGCACACCGACGTCACGTTCCTCGACGAGCCCGACCTCGGTTCGATCCTCTACGCGGTCGAGGTGCCGCCGTCTGGCGGCGACACGCTGTTCGCCGACCAGCACGCCGCGTACGACTCGCTCTCGGACACGATGAAGGAGCTGCTCGACGGGCTCGCCGCCGTCCATTCCGCCGGCCCGCAGTACGGCGCCGGTGGCTACTCGACCAAGTCGAAGGCGATGGACACCAAGAACGAGGAACTCGCGGCGCGCACCGTCGAGCACCCGGTCGTGCGCACCCACCCCGAGTCGGGCCGCAAGGGCCTCTACGTCAACCGAGCGTTCACGATCGGCATCACAGGGATGCACCCGTTCGAGTCGCGGGCGCTGCTCGACCTGCTCTTCCGCCACGCCACGCGCGAGGCGTTCACCTGTCGGTTCGCCTGGGAGCCCGGCTCGGTCGCGATGTGGGACAACCGCAGCGTCCAGCACTACGCCCTCCACGACTACGCCGGCCATCGACGTCACATGCGGCGGATCACGATCAAGGGCGACCGCCCGGTCTGAACCGCCTGACGGGGCCTGCAGCCATCGTGCGGTCGCGATGGCGGACGCTCGACTCATGAGGAGCTCGGGGCCGACCGGTCGACGTGAGCGGGCGCCAGGCCGCCGCGCCGGTTGGCTGAGCTGGAGCATGGCGGGGCTGGCCGTCGTCGCAGTCATCGCAGCGACGTTCTGGACGATCTGGGTGCTCTGATGGCCGAATGCGACCGCTGGCGCGTCGAGGCCCCGGGATCGCCTCGGGGCCTCGATGTTTCGGCCGGAGTGGAGTCAGGCTTCGATCTCACCGATCGTGTGGATCTGGCCTTCGTCGTAGTCGGTGAAGAGCTCGCCCGAGCCGGTCAAGTCTTCGTAGTCGCCCGTTCCTTCGAGCGTCCACGTCCCGTTCTCGACGCGGCCCGACCCCATCGTCTCGACGTCGAGCACGCCGAAGTCGAAGCGAACGTGTTCGGTGATCGTGAGTGATCCCGAGCCGTCGGCGCACTCGACGTTCAAGACGCTCGTCGCCTCGGCGACCGAGCCGGTCTCCATCGCGGCGTCGAACATCTGCGCCCACGCCGCCAGGTCGATCAGGTTGCCGCTCATGTCCTCGAGGCCGGTGTCGTCGACGGTGCCGTTCGAGCAGACGACGCCCTCGTCGGCAGCCTCTCCCGAGATCGTGAACAGCACGGGCGGGGGTTGCATCGGGCGGGAGAGGTCGAACGCCAGTGGTTCGGCCCCCGATGAGCACGCCGCAAGCACGAGTGCGAGCGTGGCGGTGGGAACCGTGAGCTTCCGCATGCCTCCTCCTTCATCCGCTTCACCGTGAGCATCCGCCGCGTCGGTTGCAGGCCGGCTGCAGGCCTCACGAAGCCGCCGAACAGGGCTCGACGTGGTACGTGACACACTCCGCGTCGGTCAACGTCCGGCTCAGCCGGGCCCCGGCCAGGTCGATCAGGTCGTCGAGCGCGAGCGCCCAGACGTAGACAGCGCCGTCGGCACCGGACGTCGCCAACCACGTCTCATCGGGGTTGATCGAGAGTCCCATGACGGCCCCTCGGTGGGCGTCGAGGACCAGACGCACCTCACCGGTGGCTGCGTCCCAGATCCGAACGGTCCCGTCCGCGCCGCCGGTGACGATGGTGGTGCCGTCACGGCCCCAGACGGCCTCGGTCGCCGAGCCGGTGTGGCCCTCCAGGACCACGAGCTGTTCGAACGTGGCGATGTCCCAGACCCTCGCCGTCCCATCCATTCCCGCAGTGAGCAGGCGCTGCCCGTCGGGGCTGAAGCGGGCCGCCCCACCCGAGCCCGGATTGTGATCGACCGTGCCGATGCGCTCGCCCCTGTCGATGTCCCAGACCTGCGCCTCCTCACGTCCTTCGACCTGGACGACGAGCAGACGACCTTCCGGGTCGAGGTCGACGGCGTCTGCGCAGTCCTCGAGCGGCACTGCGAAGAGCTCCTCGCCGGAGCCGGCATGCCAGACCCGCGCCGCCTGCTCGAACGTGTCGTCGGTCGCACTCCGCTGGCAGATCGCAGCCGCGACCCGGTCGTTGGCGCTGAACGCCACGTCGCCTTGCGGTTGCCAGGCTCGGCTGAGCGTCGCCTCGAGCCTCCCGGTGACGGCGTCCCACAGCAGGACGGCTCCGGGTCCGACCATCGGCTCCCCACCGCTGAAGCTGGTGACGATCCGTTCGCCGTCGGAGCTCCAGGCGAGGCCGGTCGGGCCGAGGTCGCCGCTCGACGACCCTGGATGGTCGAGGACGGCGAGCGGTTCCCAGTCGGTCGTGTCGACGATCACGATGTCACCGTCCCGCCTCCGGGCGAGCCGGGAGCCGTCGGGGCTGAACGCCGTCATCGAACCCTGGGCGGATAGCGCAGCGATCTCCCCCCGACCGCCCGACGCGACGCTCCACAGCTGCACCTGGTGCTCCGTCGCGCTCGCGAGGGTGTTCCCGTCGGGACCGAAGTCGATCCCCGCGACGAACCTCGGCGCGATCAACGTCGTCGTCGGCCGCGCCGCAGTGACCCCGAGCTCGAAGAGCCTGATGGCGGCGTCATCGCTCGTGATCGCGAGCTTGCTGCCGTCCGGCGAGACCGCGACGTAGGCGAGCCGGAGGTTCTCCTGCTCCATCGGCACCGAGAACAGGAGGCTCTCGGTCGCACCATCCCAGACGCCGATGCTGTCGTAGGTCGCGGCCGTGACGAGGCGGCTTCCCCGATCGACGTACTGGACTGCTCGAGCGGGCACATCGGGACTGGGGAGTGACGACGCCCACTCGCCGGTCGCGATGTCCAGGATCCGGGCTGCCTCGTCGCGGAACCCGGTGATCGCGAGCCGTGTGCCGTCGGGATGGAACGCGAGTTGCGGTGTGTCCCCCAGCACGTCCCACATCGCCCCGTCCGGACGCTCGACCGATCGAACCTCTTCACCCGTCGCAACATCCCAGACCCGAACCGACAGATCGCCGGACGCGGATGCCAGCAACGAGCCATCGCTGCTGAAGACGACGTCGCGGATGAAGCGATCGTGGGCGGGCCGGCCGTTTCGGGTGAACGTCCGAACCTGCTCGGCGGTGGTGGCGTCCCAGAGAGCGAGTGACCCGGATTCGCCACCGGTCGCCAGCAGGGAGCCGTCCGGACTGGACGCGACCGACATGATCCGCTGCGACCGGAGCTCGAGCTGATCGCCCGTGGCGGGATCCCAGAGTCGGGCTCGATCGCCACCACTGAGGACGCGCCCGTCGGGGAGCACGGCGACGTCGTATGCGCCTGGGGCCGTTGCGAACAGCCGGTGAGCGTGCAGCGCCGCGTGGAGCGCCTCTTCGGCCTCGCGCAGCACCACGCCGTCGGCCGTCTGCGTGACGTCGATGGCCTCCAGTGCCAGGAGGATCGCAAGCTCCGAGTCGGTCTCGAGGCTGATCCGCGAGGCGTTCGCCAGCTCGCGGGCCCGCGTCTCTCGTTCGCTCGCCGCCGCCTCACGGCTGCGATCGACGGCGAACACGGTCAGACCTGCCGCGACGAGCGCGGCGACGGAGACGACGACCACCAGTGCCCGCAACCGGCGCACCGAGCGCCGCTCCAGGCGCAGCGCGGTGGCGCGACGCTCCTCCTCGCGGGCTCGCTCCTCGGTGCGTCGGGAGGTGCTCGCCGAGACGAACGCCGCCTCCGGTTCGGTGAGCTCGAGACCGGTCGTCGGGCTCCAGCCCTCGTAGACGTCGAGTCGGGAGCCCGTCAGGAGGTAGTCGGGCCGGCGGCCGGAACGCTCCCACTCGTCGACCGCGGCGACGAGCGCACTGTGCAGCCGCAGGTCGTCGCGTGCGGCGTCGACCCACGCACACATCCGAGGCCACTCCGCAAGTAGGGCTTCGTGGGCGACCTCGACCGTCGCCTCGCCGGTCACCGGGTTGCGGTCGAACGTGAGCAGGCGAGCAGCGTCGAACGCATCGAGGACCGCGTCCACGCGCTGGCCGGTGGGGTCCAACGATTCGAGCGATGTGCGGTCGACACGCCGGCGGCTGGCAGCCATCGACGCGTCGACGGTGACCAACCGCATGAACACTTGATGCGCAATCGCTCTCCCGTCGGAGTCGAGCGCGCCGTAGGTGTCCTCCGCCCGTCGGATGAGCGCGCCGCCGAGCCCGCCGAGCCGCTGGTACGCGGCACGGCCGAGCACCGGACCGGTCCGTTCCTCGAAGAGCTCGGTGAGGACGTATTGGAAGAGCGGCAGCGCGCCCGGCTGGTCGACCATGTCGCCCACCAGCTCGGCGATCAGCTCGGGTTCCATGCGTGCGCCGACCCGTTCCGCCGGTCGGCGGGCCGCAGCCTCGAGCTCGGTTGCCTCCAGCGGCCGGACGCCGACCATGGCGGCGCTGACCTGCTCGCCGAGCCCGGGGAGCTGTAGCGCCCGGTCGAGGTAGCTGGCTCGCAACACGACGAGCACGGTCACGGGTGCTGCAGGGTCCTCGACCAGCTCCACGAGGTCGCGCACGAAGCGCCGGCGGGCTGCATCGTCGGTCACGTGATGGAACAGCTCCTCGAGCTGGTCGATCACCAGCAGCAGGCGACGGCCATCGTCGGGCGACACCGCCTGGGCGGCGCGCACCAGATCGAGGCCGTCACACCTCGGTGCGGGGAGGGCGGACGCTCCGCGGGGTTGGAGGGCATCGAGGGCGGTTTGGGCCGCTGCGCGAGGATCCCGGCCGGGCACCATCGTGGCGACGACCCAACGATCGGCAGGTAGGCGCGTGATCAACCCGGCCAGGACCGCGCTCGACTTGCCGCTGCCGCTGGCCCCGACGACGGCAACGAACCGCCGGTGCTGGACCTGCTCCACCAGCTCATCGACGAGACGTGCGCGCCCGAAGAAGTCGGCGCGGTCCTCGTAGCGAAACGGGCGGAGGCCCTTGTACGGGTTGCGGGCCGTGACCCAGTCCTGGAGCTCGACCTCGGTCGGAGCGGCGAGGCTCGGGTCGTGACGCACGATC
>JAAUYD010008322.1_pt1 | contig 34303 bp, 34 predicted proteins | sample 7278101 | NCBI WGS metagenome assembly JAAUYD01 (sample SAMN14350128, study PRJNA611818) | marine sediment metagenome | isolation source: surface marine sediment (0.6m) | place: French Polynesia: Moorea | collected 2018-08
AAGGTAAGTTTTATTCTAAGACAATAAAAAAATTATGGAAAACTCACAAGGCAAACATATTAGTACAAATGTAATGGAAGAGTTAGTAGCAGAAGAAATAGAAAAACAACTCAAACGTTACCCTAAAAATACTGTTAAATTAATTAATCACGTTGAAGTAGCAACTTATGCTCTCAACCGATTACCACCTCTTTATGCTTCATCTTACAAGGGGTTGAATCAACAAAAATTTAAAGGAAAATCTCAATTCAATCTCAAAATTACTCAAGTAGTTCGAGAGGCTATTACAATAGTACAGCAAGATTTATTGAGGGACTCATCTCCTCTAACAATAGAGCTAGATCAAGTTGGGCAAGAATTACAAGAAGCAGAAAACGCCCTGCGTGAACTAGGGGATTTTTTACCCAATAAAGAAATTTCTTGGAAAAACTTAGTGAGAACAGTTAAACCTATTTTGATTAAGTTACATCAGAAAAAATATCAAAATAAAGATGTTTGGCAAAAGTCTGTTTATCAAAGATAAATATTTATATCTTGTCCGTGACGCGAAAACTGGAGTTGTACTGGAATATTCGAAGCAGTATACGGCGTAAAACGACCGATACTGCTTCGACTTGGTGAATTTATATAGTAATTCTGCCTCCTTATGAGGCACAGTTTTAAATTCTAGTTTTTGTTAGTCGGGCTTATTTTTAATAGATTTAAGACTAATATTAGAATTTACTTCTTGCTCTAATTGTTCGGTGGAAGATACTAAGTTACTGAGTCCATTAATTAAGTTTCGTACATTATTTAGAAAATTGGGGTCCCCTGTTATGGATTCTAAATCAGAAGTAATTTTCTGAGCATTAGCGAAGGTAACTCTGGCAGAATCTAAAGTTTGTTGTAGGGTGATTAAACTAGTGTCATTACTAAAAGTTGCCGAAACATCTTTTAAATTAGCAGCAGCAGCAGCAGCATCAGTGCTGAGAGTTTCTAAATTTGCCATCAGCTTTTGAGTGTCTGTACTTGCTACAGTAGTATCTAGTTTAGCTATCAGAACTTGCAGACTTTCAGTAGTAAGACGAATATTGTCGAGAGTAATCACTAAATTGGTTCTGTTTTCTGCAACTAATTCGTTAGCATTACTAGCCAATAGGGTTAATTGTTCTGCTGTGTCTTGATATTTTTGAGAGGTTGTTTCAATTTGACCAGCAGCAGTATCCGCTACTCTAGTTATGGCTTGGGCTGTGTCAGAAAAATCATCTAATTTTTGCTCTATATTACCTACTAACAGAGAGACATCTTTGGTTAATTTGGCAACTTCTGTAGCAGCAATGGAAGCATTTTTGGCTGCTGCGCTGACATTCTCGAATAGTTCAGGATTTTCTGAAATAGTCAGAGTTAACTGGTACATCAAAGGAAAAAGATCATCAAGGGTTACTCCTGAAATCCCATCAACGCGATCGCCATTACAAAAGATTTCTTCGGGTTTACATTGTTTACCCACAGCACTAAGATTTTCTGATTGAGCAATCCAAGGGTCATCAGGAGGTTGAATATCAATAAAAGTTTCTCCAATTAATCCTGAACTACTAGCTTGAATGCTGGCTGTTTTGGGAATTAGAAGTTTGGTAGAGTCTATCTCCATCGTTACGTCAACTCCGTTTATTCCAGGTCTAATCCGCCTAACTCTGCCCACTTTTAGCCCCCGATATCTAACGGAATCTCCGATTTGGATGCCATTAACATCAGAAAATTCTGCAATAATGTTATAGCTATTTGCCCCAAATTTAATGCCTCTTATCCAAAGGGCGAATCCCCCAAATAAAGCTATTCCTCCCAGAATTAATAATCCTACTGAACCTTCCCGAATAGTACGCGATCGCATTTATTTCTCTCCTGCTCTTTAAATTGGATCAATCACTCTAATTGGCCCTTCGGTGCTAGCGTTGAAAAACTGTCTGACTAAAGGATTATCTGTAGTATCAATTTCCTCAATATTTCCTTCCCATTGAATGTTGCCACCATAAAGAAAGATAACACGGTCAGCAGTACGACGAATGGTGCTGTCTTGGTGAGACACCATAATATACGTACCACAACCTTGAGGAGTACATTGTAATTGTCGAACTAAATCTTCGATAACAGTAGAAGCGATGGGGTCTAAACCTGCTGTAGGCTCATCGTAAAGGATGACTTCTGGCTTACTATCAATATCTTTAGGATTGGAAATGACAGCGCGAGCAAAACTGACTCTTTTTCGCATCCCTCCTGATAATTCCGCCGGATAGCGATCGCAAGTATTGGCTAATCCGACCATTTCAAGTTTAGCTGCTACTAGTTGTTGGATTTCTTCCCGTGATAAATCTGAGTGCTGATATAGGGAGAAAGCAACATTTTCCCCCACAGTGAGAGAATCAAAGAGGGCTGCTTGTTGAAACACCATACTAATCCCGATGGGGTCATCACCATCTTCAATCAAACCTGTGCGTTTTTGTCCTTTGATATAGATTTCTCCTGTATCTGGTGGTAATAATCCCGCAATAATCCGTAAAATAGTCGATTTTCCCGTACCAGAAGGACCAATAATAACTAGAGCATCTCCTTGGTAAATATTCAAATCTACCTTGTCTAAAATGACATTATTGCCAAAAGCTTTAGATACTCCTTTTAATTGGATTAAAAGCTCTCTTTGATTGTAATTGCTCCTACATTTTTCTAGTTCACAGTTGTTCATAATTTCCCAAATGAATAAGTATATCCCTCTTTACGATAAATAGGAATCCTATGATTTCTTGATACAAAAGCTACAGTCTTATCTGCAAAACTAACGTCATCGCTTAAATTAATAATTGACGAAGTCTAAGGGGGCTTCCGCCTATCATTGGCGGAGTACCTGGGACTCAGCTTCCGCACCTTTTGGCTGGTGGGATAAGAATTATGAGGATTTAGGATAAGGATACAAGGCGAGGTTTCAAGCCTTCTTCCACACCATACCTCATCCTTTATCCTTTATCCTTTAAACCTCTTTTGACAATTGATAACTATCTGCAAATCAGTAATTAATTCTTAATTATCAACTATCAATTATAGAACGTAAGTCAGAATACCTAGATCATTTTAGGGGTAGAATGTCTGGGTGTGTCACTCTTCTGTCTCTAAACCAAAGACGCGAGCGACGGATTTTTCAACTTTATATCCTGAGTCAATGGATTCTAGGGGGTCTTTTCGCAGACGGTGACGCAGAGACAATACGATTACGCGACGAATGTCATCTACAGTAACTTCGGTGCGTCCTTCAAAAGCTGCGATCGCTTTAGCTGCGCGATTGGTAACTATATCACCCCGTAAACCATCTACATCTAATTCAGAACAGATTTCCGAAATTTTGATGCGTAGCTCATAATCAAGAGTCACTTGAGGAAGTAATTGCTGTGCTTTAACAATTTTTTGTTGGAGTTCTTCTTGCTTTTGGCGGTATTTTTCGCAATATTCTAGGGGATTAGCATCAAATTCTGCTCTTTGCTCCACAATTTGCACTCTTAAGTTTGGTTCTTTAACCGTATGAATTTCTGCGTGCATTCCAAAACGGTCTAGGAGTTGAGGACGTAATTCCCCTTCTTCGGGGTTTCCTGAGCCTACCATGACAAATTGAGCAGGGTGACGAATCGAAATACCTTCTCTTTCTACAGTGTTCCAACCACCAGCAGCCGAGTCTAAGAGTACATCTACTAAGTGGTCATCCAGTAAGTTTACCTCATCTACATAGAGGATACCGCGATTAGCTTTTGCCAGTAATCCTGGTTCAAAGGCTTTAACCCCTTCAGAGAGAGCTTTTTCAATATCAATTGTGCCACAAACCCTATCTTCTGTTGCGCCTAGGGGTAAGTCCACCATTTGCACTTTCTTTTTGACAATTTCAAGAGGTATTTGCTGTTGGAGCTTTTCTTTGACCTGATCGCTCATTAGATCGGGGTCTTGAGGATCGCTGTTAAAAGGATCCCCAGCTACTACGTCAATTTCGGGTAATAAATCTGCTAGAGCGCGGATGGTGGTTGATTTTCCGGTACCGCGATCGCCCATAATCATCACGCCACCAATTTTAGGATCGATGACATTGAGAATTAGAGACAGTTTCATTTCTTCCTGACCCACAATAGCGGTAAATGGAAATACTACTCGTTGAGTTTTCGGAGGTGCTTGGAGTGTTGCTGTCATATCAGTTTTTACTTATCTAACTTTATAATTGTTTCACTATTAATCAACTATTAAAGATTTTTTTAGCTTTCTCTGCGAGAAGCCGCGCTCTAGCGATAATCGGTGAGCGTCAGTATGAAAGCAGGGGCAGCAGTTATTGGGCAATTCTAGCGTATTTATGAAAGCGTGCTAGAATTTGAGTATGCTAACCATGAACATGACATACCGAATTTACCCAGACGCTGACCAAGAAGCGATGATGCTTCAATGGTTGGAGACTTGCAGACAATTATACAACCATTGTTTGCGAGACTTAAAAGACTGGTTAAATAGCAGGAAATGTCCTATTGATAGATGTTCATTGTATAAAGAATATATTGTGCCAGTTAACATACTGTTCCCTGGATACCTTGAGCACAAACGCCAGTTAACCCAATGGAAAAAAGACAATCCTTGGTTAAAAGATGTTCACTCTCAAGTAACCCAAGACGTGGTTAAAAGAATGCACAATACTTGGGAAGCTTTCAAAAAACGTGGCTTCGGTTTTCCAAGATTTAAAAAATATGGACAGTTCCGTTCATTTTTATTCCCTCAATTCAAAGACAATCCGTTAACTGGATATCAATTAAAACTCCCTAAAATTGGGTCGGTTTTAATTGAGCTACATCGTCCTATTCCTGAAGGATTTGTAATCAAACAAGTTCGAGTTTTATCTAGAGCTAGAGGAACAAAATGGTATGTGGTAATTACAGTTCAATGTGATATTGCAGTACCAGAACCCATGCCTAGAGGTAGAGGCATTGGTGTCGATGTGGGATTGGAAAAATTTTTGACAACTAGCGATAATTTCACAGTTAAGCCAGCCAAGTTTTTTCGAGACTTACAAAGTCGGCTGAAAGAGCTACAACGTAAACTATCTCGAAAAAAGAAGCACTCTAAGAACTGGGAAAGAGCATCGGTTAAAATCGCTCTTCTTCATCACAGAATAGCCAATTCTCGTAAGAATTTTCATTTTCAGGTTGCCCATCAATTGTGCGACCAAGCTGAGATGATCTTTGTCGAAGATATTGACTTTAGAGTAGCAGCTAAAGGCTTTCTCAGTAAGTCAATGTTGGATGGTGGTTTTGGACAATTCAGAACAATATTACAATGGGTTTGTTGGAAGCGAGATAAATATTTCGCCAAAGTTGACCACAAATATAGTTCACAAATTTGTCCTAATTGTGGAACTCATACAGGTAAAAAGCCATTATCTCAACGTCAACATATCTGTCCTGAATGTGGATACTCTACCACCCGCGATCATGCAGCAGCAGAAATATTGCTACAAAGAGGATTGGCATCAGTACCCTCGGACGGAGGGGAAAGGAAACTGCCTGATAATGGCGTACTGTCGGGGTCAGTCAGAGACTGGCTAGGTAAGTGCCGATACAGGAATGCACTATCGTGAGGTAGTGAAGCCCGCGCTGTGCCTACTGGCTCAGCGTCGGGAGAACGTCACAAACGTCTCTCATTGTGCCATGTTGCATCTCTTGCACCGAATCACCGAGTCAGTTATCACTCATTAGCAAGAGCCCAATTAGCCATTAACCATTAGCCATTAGCTTTTCACTCATCAGTAATTTTCAACTCTTCCAAATTCCAAAAAGCTCCTCCAAGAGCGGAATATTCAATAGTTTGAATCTTATTTCTTACTGCTCCTAGAGCCAAAGGATTGACTAAATAAATAAACGGTAAATTTTCTGATACTATTTCTTGTACTTCTACATAAATTGCTTTGCGTTTTTCGATATCCAATTCTCTTGCAGCTTCAATAAATAATTGACCAATTTTCACTTCCCAATCAGCAACTTTTCTTCCTTCAATTGGTTCTTGTCCTGGTTTTGCCCCCTGATTAAAAAAGTGTAAACTACCATTAGGATCCCAGAGATTAGCACTATTATTAGGCTCATTACCTCCAGTGAATCCTAACAAGACACATTCCCAATCTAACGAGTTATCCAGTTGATTTGTTAAGGTATTAAAATTAATCGGCTCAAAATCTACTTTGATTCCTATTTTCCCTAAGTCACTTTGAATTTGTGACCCCATCGCTTCTCTGATTTTATTTCCTGAATTGGTTATAAGAGAAAATGTTACGCGATTTCCTTTACTATCAAATAATTCTCCTTGTTTATTGTAAGTAAAACCAGCTTCTGTTAGTAATTGTTTAGCTTTTTCTAGATTATATTCGTATCCTTTTAAATTCTCATCATAAAAGGGAGATTGAATAGAAATGGGAGAATTTTGTAGTTCTCCTAAGCCCCGATAGATATTGTTATTAATTCTTTGACGGTCAATAGCGTAAGCTACTGCTTGTCGAAATTTCACATTATTGAACCACTGGGATTTAATAGGCTCCACAAAAGGTTTACCATTTCTCTGACCTTGATTCAAATTAAAAGTAATATAAGTTGTCCCGTAACTTGCGCCACCATTATAGACAGTAAAATTTCCTCGCTTTTCTTCTTTCTTCAGTAGAGAAAAATATTCAGGAGATACAGTAATAGAATCTAAACTACCAGAACGAAATTGTAATAAAAATGTGTCTTGAGATTCAACAATTTGCCAGACTATTTTTTTGATACGAGGTAAAGTCTCGCCATTTTCGCTTTTTTTCCAGTAGTAAGGATTAGCTTCAAAGATAATTCTTTGACTATTTACATACTCTTTTAATTTATAAGCACTGTTAACTACAAATTCATCAGGAGGTGTATCTACTGTCCAAGTAGAAAGAAATAACAAATTACCGTCTTTATCTTTGGTTTCTACAGTTTTCTTTAATATATGTTCTGGAAAAATCGCCTGTCCAATGATGCTAACAAAAGGGGCAAAAGGTTCGGCTAAAACAAATTCAATTTCTAAGTCGTTTAGCTTTCTAACTTTTGGTAATTCTTGACTTTGACCTACTCTTAAAATGTCTCTTGTACCCGTGGGAATATCAGTATTAAAATACAGATCATTAAAAGTAAAAACTACATCTTCGGCGGTTAGAGGATGACCATCAGACCACTTTAATCCTTTTTTGAGTTTAACAATAATTTTTAATTTATCTTCTGAAACTGACCAAGATTCCGCTAACGCTGTTTCAATTTCTCCTGTAATAGGATTTTGGGTAACTAACCCCTCAAACATCATGTTCCCCACACTACTGCTACCTCTATCTTGAGAAATCACAAGATTAAAAGTTTTAGGATCGCTTAATACTGCTTGAACCAATTGGGTTACTTGGCTAGCATTAGATTCTAACAGTGCAGAATTACAACCGTTTAAGGTAATCGTATTCAGAATAATTATCCCAATTAATAATAGTTTTGTGGGGAAGATACGCCACAATTTAGACCCTAGTAAAGTTTTCATCTAAGATATTAATTGTTGATGGTTGATGCTTAATTGCTAAAAAGTTACTAACTACGCTCCTACGCTCCTACTTAATCTTGACGACCTAAAGCATAGACTCCAGAGATTATACAAGTCATTATGCCTAAACTAATCGACCAGCTAATACCCAAGCTGAAAGAAATACCCCAATTACAAACAGCACCTAAGATCAGAAACGGAATAATACTCATAACTGAAGCATAAAAAGCGTTTTGCGATTCTCTTACAGGGCGAGTTTCTTCGTATTCTTCTATAGTATAAAGCGATCGCTCGGCAAAATTAAACCACCGTGATAACTGTTCTGTAATCCAATCTTTCACAGAAGTAAGACTAATATAGAATACTAGTGACCACAAACAACTACCAGCGATCGCAGTTTGATTGATCGGAAATAAAAAAGGAAAAAAATCTTGTAACATAGTGAATTTAAAATTTCTTGCTCATAATAAGGCGATTATTGTGGGATTATAGCCAATATCCTTTTACTTCAAAGGTTTGAATCTTAAGTAATTATACCGATTCTATTATTGCGGTAACAGTTAATAGGTAGTATATTGGGTAGATATGTTTACAAACCACCCAAAAATTTACTTTGTAATGTAGTATTGACTATTTGTCATAAATAGTATATACACCTTCTCACAAAGAAAGAATAAATTTATAGTTTCGTCCCTAGATTGAAGAGTAGTTGTTAATTATCCAGTAGGAAATCCGAGAGCTATGAGTGTTAAGGCAAAATTGTATCGCCTAGTGCTAATAATGGTGGCGACTTTGTTAATTACTCTAGGACTAGCATCAGAAAAGCTAGGGAAAGTTAAAGCATCTAATATATTAGAACCACAAGAGAATCTAGAATCAACAGAAATAGCTGGCACTTTGTGGACACATGGTTCTTTTCCTGTAGAGAATTTTCAAGCTTACACTTCTCCTTTCGGCTATCGTCGCTCTCCTATAGATGGTGAAGTGCAGTTTCATAACGGCTTAGATATGGCTGCACCCCTAGGTAGTTATGTTCGTAGTTGGTGGACAGGAACAGTAAGTAAAGTCTCTAGTGATAGTAGATGTGGAACTTCTGTCACCATAACATCGGGAGAATGGGAACACGCCTATTGCCATTTAAAGGGTAATATCAAAACATCAGATAAAGGAAGCTATCTCATAGACGATAACGGAAGACTTCAAATTTGGCAAGGTCAAGAAGTTGCCGTAGGTGCTAGAATCGGTCGAGTTGGTATGACTGGTAGAACCACTGGTCCTCATCTTCACTGGGTTTTAAGACATAATGGAACTTATGTTGACCCCGCTCGTGTTCTTAAAGAGATGTATAAGCGTCGAGCCTAGAAACAAAAGGGAGTAGGGAATAGGTATTTATCGTTTCTGCTTCATCTTTATGTGAGGGATGAATTATGATGGGTCGCTAGACTTCGTCGCCCTTCACCGAACGCGCACCTTCGGTGAGAGTAGTAAGGAAACTAGGTCAGCACCCCTTGATTATTTCTTGCTCCTTGATGCCTAAATAGTTACTAAAAATATAGTCAAATATGACATTGACTATGTTTTAGCTTAACCAGGCGTAACCCTGATAGGACGAACTACTACGCCACGGCAGTCGCTTCAAGTCGGGGAACCCGCCCAACGCGCTGCCTTCTCTATCCCTTGGCTAAAAGCTGTTGGGACTACTTCTTGATGAAGTTGCTCATGGGGGAAACCCCCAAGACCGCACTTCATCGCTTTTCTTAAAATGTTAAGACTCCCGTTAATATCTGCATTAATTCTCGTTTTTTCCCCTTTGATTTTATACATTCCCCTGGATTCACGATAACCACTAAATTTAATTTCTTTAGCATTCTCATCACCGTAGTTAGGGATTACATCTAGGTTTAAAAAACTAGCACGGGATGTATAACTTTCTTCACTTGTTTCTATGTTAATTCCTTTTAATTCTCCTTTATAACGTAACATTTCAATAAATCTACTATGGGGAATACTTACAAAATTTTGATTGTTTTTCCTGCCATTATTTATCTCCTGTTTCCATAGAGGATTTTTTCCAATAATCAATTGGCTAATCCCTTGCTTATCTAAATAATTAATTATCCATCTAGAAGCTTGATGTAGATAAGTTTCTATTCGATTATTGCGATTAGCTGTGATTCTTTGAATTTGTTTTGATGTGAGGCTATCTTTTGCCAGTAATGAGCACAAGATAGCTTTTCTCTTATTATAGAATTGGTTAAGACTTTTTAGCGGTCTCCCGTTAACCAGAATTGGTATAAATCCTTTTTGGTTTGATGTTAGAGTGGCTAAATTATTTACTCCAATATCTATAGCAGCAATAGCAAGAGGGTTAGAGACCGTATCTTCTTCAGTTTTTTCATATACTATTTCAATTATATATTGTCCTACTTTGGGAATAATTCTAGCTTGAACTATATTTTTGACCCTAGTAGGAACAATTATATTTGTAAGAGATAATTTAACTCTCTCCTTTTTAAGCCAACGTTTACTGATAGCATCAAGGGGATAAGTAACTAAATTTCTTCCTTGAGTTTTGTGTTTATACTTAGGTAGAGATGGTCTTCCTGTAAAGAATTTTGGTGTTTGGTTATAGGCTTGATTAGCCTTAAAAAAAGATTGCCAGTTTTGAGCTAGTGTCCTTAATACTTGCTGAGAAACTTTGGCTGGTAATGCTTGATAATCCCCACTATTTTTCACCAAATGATAAACTTGATTAAATCCTAAATAAATAGAATCAAAGATAAAGGCTTGGCGAATTATATAGTTAGCATAGTTATAAAGATTTTTAGACAAGAAACAAAGGCGATCTATTTCTTGCCAAAATGGGTTATTTGGTTGAACTATATGTCTCTCAACCTGCCTCATTGCTCAAATTTAATGACCAGATATATTATCCCATAAGATAACCATAATTAATTTTAATATTTGACTAAATTTGGCAATATTTTACTATATTTTCGTTAAATGTTTATAATACTGATTACTGATTACTGAATATTGATTACTGATGTCCTTGATCCTTGGGAAACGGGAATAGGGAATAGGGAATAGGGAATAGCGAAATTATGCTCTTACTAGGTACCCTATTGACTTACCCATATAGAAATTAGTAATTATTATAGGGAAGAGGGAAGAGAAAAGATCGATCGCAGATCAGTGATTATTAACATATTGGGATGCTCAAAGTTGATTTGGAGAAACTTCAGACATAATAGAAGCGGGTTATACATCTAGGGTCTAATGCCTCTAAAAGTCGGCAATCCACTCTACCAGTAGTGTATGATATATCTTTGTCTTAAGTAGATATTTTTATTGTTATGAGTACTCAAACAATCCCACAAACCGAACAAACCAAAGAACTGTTACTCACTCAGTTAAGAAAACATCAAGCACCAATGAGCCTTCAAGAGCTAGAAGCAAAGATTGCTACAGACAAAAGTCTATCTCATCGTAGTTTTAAAGAAGCTGCTTGGAAACTAGTAGAAGAGGGTAAAGCTCACTTCAATCATAGTTGGGACTTAGAAATTAGTAGTTAAAAATAGTAAGTTACCCTTGTGAACATGGGTTCAAGCGGGAGCCATGGGCGGGCGACCCCAAGTCTATCTTAATTTAACAGAGGGTGAATCAATATCCTGCAAAAAGGATAGAGAAAGATTAATAGTGACGCAACCCGACGCTGACCGCTTGCGGTACATCGCGGGCTTCTGCACATCCTAGAATTCTAGGAGACAGACTTCCTTCGCAATACTCCTATTGTTTCCTGCTACGGCAGTTTTACTTCAGGTACACGCCCAGCCCGAAGAGGTGTTAAGAGCTTATCACCCTTGAAAAACCTAGAACCCACGTTCCTTAAAGATTTTACTCCCATGAGGCAGTAACTTATTTCTGGTTACACTACCATGCAAAACCCGTGTTTCTTTAGTTGTCGAGGTACTGATATTCGATGAGGCTATTATCGCCGATGTCGAATAATAGTATTTTACAACGCTTTGAAGCCTTGCTATATAAAGATTCTGTTTCTATTTTGTAAACCTATGACCGACAAACCCTGCCCGCCTTTTCATCCCGAGGTTCGCTTTCGTGCCTCACGCGGGGCTTCCCAGGCGGAAGCTAAAGTGACCTCTCCCGACATCGAATCAAAGATTACGATGCGGGCTTCCCTAACCTTACGATTAGGTTTTCGGCGGTTATTTCCACCTCTCCCTAACCCTCTCCAATAAAAAAAATCTTCCTTACTCATCCCCCCACCCCCTATAAGTCCCCCTTTAGGGGGACATCAGTCGAGCCTCTCCTTTCAGGAGAGGTTTGGAGAGGTGGGGGAATGAGGGGGGTGGAGAGGGAACGGATGGTCTCCCCCTACAGGGGGGTGTGGTCGGGGGTGGTTTTGCACCCACCATCTAGATGAATAATACAAGTACTACACACCCCCGACGCTCTGATTGCCCAGGCAGTTTCCGTTTCCGACAGTCCATCGGTACAGCTTTCAAATTGTTTTGACTCTATGTTCCTATTCCTCCCCGCGTCACCGTTACATTTTCTTGGGTGATATTTTTCAAGGGCGTACAGATAGACAGGGTTAGATTATCCCTTGACAACTTACTGCGGGCGAACCCGTATGAATAGATCATACAAGACTCAAAAGCTTTGCTATATAAAGATTTCGTTTCAAAACTGTAAAGCGCGCGACCAATAAACCTTGCCCCTGCTTTCTCACCGAAGGTGCGCGGAGCGACCCCGACGTTCGCCTGTCAGCAGAACGCTCCGCTTCCCCCAGGGAAGCTAAAATATTTGCTACAGATCGAACCTGTGTTGAGGGTTGGTAATGCTAAACCTTTACAAGATATCTGTTGCATTTTTTTTATGGTGTATTTTATGTCAGGAAAGGACGAAAGACAATATAATCCCTTTGCAGGAAAAGGAAATAAACCAGGCGATCGCCGTAATTCTTTCCAAGTAGATCGCGATCGCATAGTGTATTCTTCTGCTTTCCGCAGATTAGCACAAGTAACCCAGGTAGTGACGGCTCAAGAAGGTCACGTCTTTCACAACCGTCTGACTCATTCTCTAAAAGTAGCTCAGGTGGCGAGGAGACTTGCAGAAAGTTTAATAGCTCAACAACCAGAAATAGCCGAAAAATTAGGGGGAATTGAGCCAGATGTAGTAGAAGCAGCAGCTTTAGCTCACGATTTGGGTCATCCTCCTTTTGGACATAGTGCAGAAGAAGAATTAGATGAGTGTGCGGTCAAACACGGTTTGAATGATGGCTTTGAAGGAAATGCACAATCTTTTCGTATTCTGACGAAATTGGCAATTCACCGTATAGATTATTGTGGTTTAAATTTAACTAGAGCTACTCTTAATGCTGTTCTGAAATACCCTTGGTTACGCGATCGCTCTTTGCCTCAATCCAAAAGGTATCGCAAATACTCTGTTTACGATCTTGACTATGAAGCATTTTTGTTTGTGAGAAATCCTCAAGATCAGAGTCAAACCATAGAAGCTAGTATCATGGATTTTGCTGATGATATTACCTACAGTGTCCATGATTTAGAGGATTTTTATTTAGCTGGTTTAATTCCTTTAGAATTACTTGCTACTGACCGCGACGAGTTAAACCGCTTTGTGGAAGAATGGCTACGGGAAAAGCCTAATGATCCCGTAGCTAAGGTGGTACAAGCTCATCCTTATCGGTTTCAAAACTTTCTTGATGCGACTTACAACTTAAGAGGACAATATCGTCCAGGGTCTTTTGAACAAAAAGCGCAGATCAAAAGGGTTAGTTCTCAGCTAATTCAAACTTATATTAGTTCTGTACAACTGATTCTCACTTATGGCGATCGCGCTGCTGGTGAGGGGTATAGCGATCGCGGTTATCTGCAATACGACCCAGCTAAGGAAGAGGAGCTTCAATTTCTGCAACGTATTGTTTGGAGTTATGTCATCTCTAATCCTCGTCTTGCTACTCAAAGATATGGACAAAAAAAGATTATCAAAAGTTTATTTGAAATGTATCTCGAAGTTATCCAAAAAGGAGACTTAAGCTTGATTCCTGTTCGGTTTATTAAAGACTATTTAGAATTAGATGAACGAGCTAAACAAGGAGAAAATGTTGACCAGGAAAAAACCCGTATGGCTATAGATACTGTTGCTAGTTTAAGTGAAGCAGAAGCCGTACTCAAATTTCGCCGTCTTACAGGGGTTAGCCAAGGTTCTTTCCTAGATTATTGGGAATAATCTTGATAATTAATTACTCCTAAAAAGGTCCCATTAAAATTAGTAGGGTAAATCCACAAAATATTGCCATTACTACAGCAATAATTAGTTCATAAGGTGCATGATTAGTTTTTTCTAAATATTGATTAACTTTTTGATCCTTCTCTTCAGGATGCCAAATCATTCCGCCTTTCATAAGGTTTTTCCTCCAAAACTCTAAGTCCTTATTTAAGTCCTTATGAGATCAATACTAATCACAAATTAGTAAACAGATGGCAAAAAATTAGAGAATGAAATCATCTGAAAAATAAATTAAGGAAAGTTTATTTATCGTTACTGTTACTTAAAATAGTTTAATTAAAAATTGTGATCCCCAACTCTATTTAAAAGATACTTTGCTTTCGAGCCAGTTAGTCACTAAAATCGGTAGATTCTTTTTTGCCCATCGTAATGCGACAATTCTTAAGACGGGTTTCGACAGACTAGCGATCGCCTTTAAAAATCGGTTTAGAGGTTGATTGCTAAATTTCTTGTTAATAATATTAATTGAGCCAACATCATAAAGACTATCAATAATTAACTTTAAAGTAATTTCTTCTCGTTCTACCAATTGTTCTAAGAGTAATAAAACATCTCGGATTCGCTCTTGTTTTTTGCGCTCTTCTTCCGAAATTTTGGAGATTTTTAGAGATTTATCTTGGTATGTCAGCATTAAACTCCAACTTGTGTTGAACTATCTCTAACCATCTTATTCCCCTTTGCAAAAAGAAAATGTTATCAAAGTCAGAAATTTCTCCCTATTTCCAAAACTGTTGCCAGAGTTGGGCAGATAATTCCGTATAATCTGCTAAATTCTCCAAGGTTTCATTAGCTTTCTTGTTTATACTAATCAAAGACTCTCCATCTACATACACTTGTTTTGTAGGATAGTTACGCCATAACTCTAGGAGAGAAACTCGCCCATCGTCCTGACTAGAAGCAATTAAAGCTCCTCTAAGAGCCTGTATATCTCCTCTTGGCGAGCTTGAATGAACTATATTACTACTTTGACTCAAAGCATACTCCCCTACTATAGTATTAAGTAGGTAGGACGCGATCGCTGTATTAGTAGGAAACTCGCCCCTCAGTAACCAACGAACTACATCAGGATTTTGTCCGCTAAAATCAAGCAGGAAATCTATGGAAGGGGAAACTTCTCCTGTGGTGGCGAAAGCTTCTAATTCTTCTAGGGAAACTGACACAGATGCTAAACCATAGGTAAAGGTTACTTTTTCTGCTGCTAATGTGGGCTTGAGACTGGTCAATAAAACCATAGCTACTCCCAATGCTAACAAGGGCTTATGCCATAAATGCTTGTTCCTTCTTCCTGGTTTCTTCTTCCTTTTATGACCTAACATAATTGTTTCTCTAGCTGTTGTTGTAATCCTCTCTCTGGAGTTGAATAGGAAACAACAGTTTAAATAATGCAAATTGCAAATTCTTGGTGATTGGTTTACAATTATTGTTGAATAAAAAATCAAATTTCAGAGAGAGCCATGAACCAGCATTATATCCTGAGTATCAATCCTCAAGCGGATTATGAGTGGGAACGTTGTGTATTGCGCAATCCCATTACAGGAGAACATCCCGATCTGTTAAGAGCGATCGCAGAATCCATTGGGAAACAGCCAGGCTCTCATCTAATTAAGGTTAGTATCAATGTGGAAATTTTAGAAACTGTACCATACCTTCCTGAATCTACAGTTAATTCTTCCCTTCATTCGGTATCACAACTGCCAACTGCAACAAACTTGTTAGATAAGCTCGATAAATCTCAGAAAGCGTCAATTAATAGGTAATAAGTAATAAGTAATCACTATTCAGGAGACAGTAGTATTACTCGCCCTATTACCTCACCCTTATAAAAGCTTTACAATTGCCCCTATCCTTGATTAGCTGGAATATGTCACATCAGTCCATTGCTGAAGGGGAAAGAGATTTTGGGTGTAGAATTGCGTAGTTATGTTTATTTAGACCGCTTACAACCACAACACGCTGCTTATATTGGTACAGTGGCTTTAGGATTTTTACCATTACCAGGGGATGCTTCCTTGTGGATTGAAATATCTCCTGGGATTGAAATTAATCGCATTACTGATGTCGCGCTCAAATCTGCTGTAGTTCGTCCTGGGGTGCAATTTGTAGAAAGATTATATGGTTTATTAGAAATCCATTCTAACAAGCAAGGAGAAGTCAGAGCAGCAGGGAAAGCTATTTTACAAGCTTTAGGAGTAGATCAAAGAGATTCTCTCAAACCGAAAGTCGTTTCTTCTCAGGTAATTCGTAATATTGACGCATATCAAGCTCAATTGATTAATCGTAACCGTAGAGGACAGTTGTTACTAGAGGGACAAACTCTATACGTTTTAGAAGTACAACCAGCAGCTTATGCTGCTTTAGCTGCTAATGAAGCGGAAAAGGCTGCTTTAATTAATATACTCCAAGTAGGAGCAGTAGGAAGTTTTGGGCGATTATATTTAGGAGGAGAAGAAAGAGATATTATGGCTGGGTCGGCTGCTGCTTTAGCTGCGATAGAAAATGTTGCGGGAAGAGATGTATCTTTTGGCGGGAAAAAAGAATAGAAATTCATAGGAAATAATAAACTAAAGAAAAGGTTAAATAACAGTTGCAAGATGGAGGTATGGGTTGATGGCAAATGTAGAACATCTTACTAAACTTAAACAAGGGGGGGATAAATGGAGTAAGTGGCGTAATAGTAACGGTAGTTTGCCACCAGATTTACAATCAGCTAATCTTAGTGGAACTAATTTAGCCAAAACTGATTTAGTGAAAGCAGATTTAGGGGGTGCTAATCTCTGTTATGCAGAATTAAGTGGAGTTAATTTAGCTACTGCTAATTTAGAAAAAGCGGAATTAATTGAAGCTTGTCTATTAGAAGCGAATTTGAGTAATGCTAATCTCCGTCAGGCATATTTAATTAATGCTAACTTACAAAGAGCCAATCTAATTGGGGCGGATTTACGAGAAGCACAAGGGAATAACGTAAACTTAAGCGAAGCTAATTTAATTGGTACTTCGATGCGAAATATTAATTTGTACCAAGCTAATTTAGTAGCCACAAAATTGCATCGGACTAATCTTAGTGAGTCGAATCTGCTCCAGGCAAATTTAAACGAAGCCGACCTTAGTTATGGCAATGTTTATCGAGCAGAATTATCGGGAGTATCTGCTTACAAAACTAATTTTTATCGAACAAAAGCTATAGGAAGTTATTTTAATAAAGCCTATATCTTTGGGGCTAATTTATTAGAAGCTGATTTGATGGCGAGTAATTTAAGTTGGGCTACTCTTAGTTATAGTAATTTGAGAAATATTAATCTTACAAAAGCTATCCTCAGAGGAGCTAATTTAAGTCATACAGATTTGAAACAAGCTAATCTTAGTCAAGCTAATCTACGGGGTGCAAATCTGACAAAAGCCGATCTACGTGGTGCTAATTTGCGTAATGCTAATATTCAAGAAGCTATCTTTAAAAGTACAATGCTCCAGGGCGCAATTATGCCTGATGGAACAAGACATTATTAATTTTTAATTATTAATTGTTTATGGTTAAAGTCAGTGTTTGCATTCCTACCTACAATCGTTCTCATTATCTTCAATATGCAGTTAATAGTGTTCTGAATCAAACTTATACTGATTATGAACTTATTATTTGTGATGATGCTTCCCCTGATGACACTGCGACAGTAGTTAGTCAATATCAAGACAGTAGAATTCGCTATATTCAACATCCTCAAAATATTGGACGAAGTAAGAATATGCGTTCGGGTTTTAGTTCCGCTACAGGAGAGTATTTTATCAAATTTGATGACGATGATGCGATCGCGCCTGAGTTTTTAGCTAAAACAGTAGAGATACTAGACACTCAGAAAGAAGCAGATTTTGTCTGTACCGATCATTGGATTATTAATGCTGATAGTGTTAGAGAAGAGTCTGCAACTAGAGAAAATTCGGCAAAATGGGGTAAAGATAAGCTTGAACCAGGAATAATACCTAATTTAATTGAAGAAACTTTTATTAAACAGAGTTTACAGGTAGGTTCGTCCCTATTTCGTCGTCAATGTCTGGCAGAAATTGACTATATGCGCCCCCAAGCTGACGGTTGCGAAGATTTCGATTTATTAGTTAGACTAGCGATCGCAGGATATAAAGGTTATTTTCTTCCTGAATTACTCATGGAATACCGTTTTCATGGAGGACAAACCAGCCTTAAACAAGATATTCATTTTCTCTCTGCGAAAACTTTTTGTATTGATAGTTATCATTTTACAGAGCCAAAATTAGAAAAACTAAGATTAAAAAAATTAGCTATAACTCAACAGGGTTTAGGAATAAGGTTAATTGAAAAAGGTGAACCCACTAAAGGAAGAGAGTTGTTACAGAAATCATCTCAGACTCTTGGTAAATCATCCCGTTTCTACTTTGGTATTGTCTTATCCTATCTACCTGCTAGCCTCAGAAAGATTTTACTAGATACCGTCCGCAACCTGAAACAGAAAGACTATTCTGAGCAAGTTAGGAATAAGGAGTGAGGAGTAAGGATTGAGGGATGAGGAATAGGTCTTCGGATCAGGGGTATTTATCCTTCATCCTTTATCTATTGCTGTACTTATATTAATATCAGAGGTGACAAATAAAGATTAAAATCAATAGAAGGCAATCTTATCATACTCAGAAGACTATGGATTTATCTAACTCCAACACTGCGAAAAATTTGTCAGAAGCCTTTGCTGGAGAATCAATGGCGAATCGTAAATACCTATTTTTTGCTGACGTAGCGCGAAAACTAGGGATGTCTGAATTAGCCAAGCTCTTTAGAGAAACTGCTAATCAAGAAACAGAACACGCTTTTGCTCATTTCCGACTCATACACCCAGAATTAGTAGTAGAAGACCCAGAGTCATTAAGTGAATCAGAAAAAAAAGCGATCGCATCTCGTTGTCTAGAGTTAGCAATTGAAGGTGAAACCTATGAATACACTACTATGTATCCTGAATTTGCCAAAGCAGCGTCAGAAGACAGAGATAATGACGCAGTAGCGGAATTTCAATCTCAAGAGGAAGAATCTCGACAACACGCCACAAACTTCCGCAAAGCAGCCCATAATTTTGGTTTGCTTACTCATATTGAAAATCATCACGCTAATCAATATACAGAAGCACTCCAAGTTCTCGATGGTGGAGAGCCAGTTACTAAAGTAGCAGACTCGAACCCTACCACTCAAAAATGGATTTGTCGTCAATGTTCCATGATTTATGACCCTGTTGTGGGCGACCCTGATTCTGGAATTGCTCCTGGTACTCCCTTTGCAGACATTCCTGATGATTGGTGCTGTCCTATTTGTGGTGCAACAAAAAATAAGTTTGAACCTTACAAAGAGTCAATTGCTGCTTAGAGTTTTATAAAAAGTAGGGTGGGCGGTGCATCGCCCTACTATCTATAATTTTCGAGAATTGGTATTAGCCAAGAATTTTATATTCAGCATAAAAATCTAGTAGAATTTTCCCTGCTTCTTCTAAATCCTTCCCAAAAGTAATAATTCCTTCCTTGTGTCCACTCATAACAATAATTTGTTGGTTTTTTACTTCTGTCTCTTGACACAATCTAATAATTTCTCTCGCCATTTCTGGTGTTCCGTAAGCACAATTCCTATTAGTAGTAGTAACTTTATCCATCAATTTTTGCCAAAGTGGTAAATGATGCACATGAATTACCCCATTAACTTCTGGGTCAGCAGTATATATAGCACCATGAGTTAAAGTTTCCGAAGAAGCTTGAATCTCACCTACACAAGTAACAGTGTTTTTCTCCCAATCAAAATCAGTTACTCTCGTGTAATGCTGCGCTGTTAAATTACTAATTCCTCCAGTTTGAGTCCCAGAGATAATTATTGTGTTGTTGTGGCGAATACTGATATTACCAAAACCAACACCATTGGGATATATCCCAATCAAGCCTAACTTATAGAGTCGCTCCCTCCAGAAGTTTAATTGTTTAACTTCTTCACTAGAAACTGATGGCTGATTAGTCCAATAGCATTGATACTTGATATACCCTTCATCAATCATTCTTGTTTTTCAACTCATAGCTATACAAATTTAGGTTATGACATAGTCTGTGTAGGGGTAATTCATCAATTACCCGAACTCGTGTTCAATATGATGTTCTAATCCAAAAGCGTAGTGCTATATAGCTGCAATTTTAGTTAGATGATTCTCTTAATAATTTGTAATACTATTTGAGAGACTTTAAAGAAAAATTTTACATCATGTTACTCAGACCAGAACACCGTAACAAGTTAGACGAAACAGACGATACAGATTTTTACTCTATTCCTCGTTTTGTCACCCATGTAGATGAAGGGTTCATCGATCAATTGACTCAATTATATCGAGAAGAACTCACCCCTAATACTCGTATTTTAGACTTGATGAGTAGTTGGGTTTCTCACTTACCCGATGACATGGAATTTGACCATGTACAAGGTCACGGGATGAACCATGAAGAACTAGCCAAAAATCCGCAATTAGATGGCTATTTTCTCCAGAATCTCAATAAAAATCCCCAATTACCTTTAAAAGAAAACGATTTTGATGCAGTTTTAATTACTGTTTCCGTACAGTATTTACAGTATCCAGAAGCAGTATTTGCGGAAATATATCGTATCCTCAAGCCAGGAGGAAAGGTTATTGTCAGTTTTTCTAACCGAATGTTTTACCAAAAAGCGATCGCACTTTGGCGGGATAACAGCGAAACTGGTCGAGTAGAATTAGTGAAAAAGTATTTTCAGGCTCTTCCTGGCTTTAGTACTCCTAAAATAGTGGCTCATCAATCTTCTGTCCCTGAATTTCTCCAAATGTTAGGATTAGCAGGAGCAGACCCTTTTTATGCTGTTATCGCGGAAAAAATGGTAGTTTTAACCACTAACTCATAATTTCTTTCCCTACCGACTGATATCTTGACCACCCTATATGCGATCGCGGATCGGGATAGTCTTTAACAATTACTCCCTTGGCTGGCGATCGCTGAAATGCTACTAAAAGAGGAATATCAACTTTAAATAGAGGTAATTTGGCTTCTTCGAGGAATTTTCTCGCTTCTCGACCATTGGTAGTACGAGAATCTACCTTAGTTAGCAATACTTTATAGTTAGCTTTGAGTGGTTGTAGTAACTCCGCAGCTTTTATCGTAGTATCTAAATCCAGAGGATTAGGCGTAGTTGGTAAAATTAGCAAGTCGCTACCTTCTGCTAACTCCGCCAAATCTTCTGGTTCTGGTCTAGCTTGAGTGTCAATAATAATATGGGTAAACTTTTTAATTAATGCAGGAGAACCAGCCTGAGAAGCAACGTAAAAGGGCAATTTGTCTTCTTTCGACCAGACCAAAGCGGAACGATTTTTGTCAGCATCAATTAATAAAGTGGGAGAAAAGCTTTGTAAATAAGCAGCCAAGTGAACTGCCGTTGTGGTTTTACCCACTCCTCCCTTCAAAGCCGTAATCGCAATAATCATGGGATACTCACGTCAATAACAAGGTAGTAGTAGTTTACCGAGAAGAAAGGGATTTAACTTGCAATGGATCACAAAATATTGTAGGTTTGTCAAAATTTTGTTACTTTATTTAATATAAATTTACATAATAAGCTCTAGAAAACTCTAAGTCTGGCTTATTGCTAAATTTGTCTGCTGTTACTATGGCAGTAGTATCAATGTTTCGCGTCAACATTGATTTCTCCTGAATCTTAGCCTCGGTATTACCGAGGTGTTTTTTTTGCTTGGATGATAAAGTGATCGATATCTAAATGGGAATTAGCTTACCAAAATTTAAGTCTGAAATCTGGATTCTTGCTGGAGGAAGACTGTTGTCAGAGATCGGTACAGGATTTACTCTATTTTATGCGCCGATCTTTTTTGTGAATCAGATTGGCATATCCTCAACCTTAGTAGGGTTGGCTTTGGGTAGTGGTTCAGTTTCGGGGGTTGTAGGGCGGTTTCTGGGGGGACAATGGGCTGATTCTCCTTCTTGGGGAAGAAGAAAAACCTTATTAATCTCTGCTGCTATTTCCGCCTTTGCTGATGTGTTTCTAGTTATGGCGGATAATTTTCCCCTATTAGTTGTGGGAAATATTTTGATGGGTTTGGGTGTAGGCTTTTATTGGCCAGCAACCGAAGCTGCTATTATTGACTTGACTAATCCCGAACAGCGCAATGAAGCCTTTGCCGTGACAAGATTGGCAGATAGTTTAGGATTAAGCTTGGGTGTGGTCTTGGGAGGGGCATTAATCGCGAATTTTGGCAATTATCGCGCTTTATTTGCCATAGACGGCGTTTCTTTTCTAATTTTCTTTGCCATTATCTATTTTGCGATCGCAGAAACTTATGAATTTTCATCTCAGTCAACAGCAGCTTCTAGTGGTTGGTTATTAGCATTCAGCGATCGCACCTTAATGATTTATGTTGTAGTAAATATTCTCTTTACCACCTATCTTTCCCAAGTACAAAGTACTCTACCTCTGTATCTCAAAAACTTTGCAGGAGAAACCTCACAAGGATTATCAGAAAAAGTCATCAGTGGCTTATTTAGTTGGCATATTACCTTTGCTGCTATTTGTCAGTTACCTATCGCCCGTTGGTTAAATAGTTTTAGTCGTATGCAAGCTTTAACTATTGCTTTGATTTTCTGGGGTGTAGGATTCTTCTGTGTTTGGCTAATTGGAACATCATCTTATCCCCTAGTTTGGGCTATACTCGCCCTAGGGATTATGGCATTAGGAATGGTTGCTTATACTCCTTCTGCTTCCGCTTTTATTGCGGATATCGCCCCAGAATCATTACGAGGAGTTTATTTATCGATTAATTCCCAGTGTTGGGCGATTGGTTATTTTATTGGACCAACCCTTGGAGGCTATGCTTTAGACCAGTCCCCTAATGTTGTTAAAGGGTTTTGGTTGGGTTGCATGGCTTCAATTTTTTTAGGGATACTTATCTTACGCTATTTATCAAAAGTAGTTAAATCAGACATCCAAGATAATTTAAGCTAATAGCTAAAGGGTCAAAACTGGTTCAAATTTTAGAGAAAGCTATTATGGAAAAAGAACATTATCAAAAAGGTATCCATAAAGCCAAAATTGGCAATTACACTGAAGCAATCAAGGAATTTACCGAAGCCATTGAAATTAATCCTAAGTTTGCCGATGCTTACTATCGTCGTGGATTAGCTTATTCTGAAATAGAACAATTTGACAAAGCGATCGCAGATTATAATTCCAGTCTCAATCTTAACACTCGACAAATAGAAGTATATTTTAGCCGTGCTTCCGCTTTACTAGCTGCTGACAATATTCAAGGAAGCATTATGGATATTCAGGCAATTCTCACCCTGGATTCTAATTATGTTCGGGCATATAAATTATGGGCTAAAATCTGTATTCGTCTCCAAGAATTCGATCGCGCCATCGAACATTATAAAACTGCAGGTGAAATCTATTTAGACCGCAAAGATAAAGAAGGTTGTAGTTTCTGTATTGCTAAAATCCGCCATATAGAACAACAAAAAATAGCAGCCCAAGGTGGAGTTACTAATGACGCTTTTCTCAAACAAGTTAAGCAAAAAATTCAGCAAGGCAGATTTACAGAAGCATTTGCAGATTGTAACTGGCTTCTGCAACTAGATAGCTACGATGCTCAAGCATATTATTATCGGGGAAATATTAGCATTCGCTTAGGAGCATACGAACAAGCAAAGACTGATTTGCGTAAAGCTTCCCAGTATTTTCGCAGTCAGGGAAAAATTGCCGAATCAGAAAAAATGGAGCGGATTTGTGTAGAATTGCAACTAAAAGATGCTTATTCTGAAACTACTGCTAACAAATCAACTCGTTCATTTACCCGCACTCGTTCCCCTCAAAATGCCCTACAGTACAGACTTTATCGCTTAGTTGATAATTGGAATATCGCTCAAGGATTAGTGGAAGGATTAAAGTTGTCTCATCCAGGGATGTCAGAAAATTGGTACTGGGAAAAAGCCATTTATGAAATTGAGCGCGATCGCTTGTAATACCGTTTTTATTTAAGTTTGGCTGACTGGGGAGAGTCGGGATAAAGATTTGTAGCAAATATGAGCGCAATTTGATGTAAGTATGCTTTTTGTTAAAAGATTAGGACATATAAATGAGAAAATAAAGGATAAGGAATAAGGAAATATAAGCGGTAACTAATTTCCTCCCTCCTCATCCCTCAACGGGTCGATTGGATATGGTGAGCAGGGCGTACAAGGTTTCAAGGTTTCCTCGAAACACAGCCTAACCCTATGAAGGTCAAAACCCATCAATATAGTACTTAGGTACTTACTTATTGCAGAACCACCCCCCCTTTAGTTGGGGGGATTCCGATTAACTAGGAATTGCTCCGTTTTACCGACTACTGAGCCTTAATGATTTAATGATGATGCAAGCCCTATTACTTAGCTGTCCATTCAGTGTGGACAAACTCACCTCTGGGTTTGTCGATTCTTTCATAGGTATGTGCGCCAAAATAATCCCGTTGTGCTTGAGTGAGATTTTGGGGTAGGCGATCACGTCTATAACTATCAAAGTAATCGAGAGACGCACTAAAAGCAGGAACAGCAATACCTAAACTGTTAGAAGTTGCTAACACTTCGCGCCAAGCTTCCTGACGGTCTAGAATACTTTGTTTGAACTCTGGAGCGAGTAACAAATTAGGCAGACTAGGATTATCAATAAACGCTGATTGAATCTTACCTAAGAATCCAGCGCGAATAATACATCCACCCTTCCAAATACGAGCGCATTCACTTAAATTCAAGTCATAGTTAAACTCTAATGATGCCTTACTCAACAGAGCCATTCCTTGAGCATAGGAACACATTTTGGAGCAATAGAGAGCATCTCTAACTTTATTAATGAAGGCTGCTTTATCTCCCTCATATTTGCCTGTAGGACCAGTTAGATCCTTGGCTGCTGCTACCCGTTCATCTTTGTAAGCAGACATAACACGAGCATTAACGGCAGCATAGATAGTGGGAATTGGTACACCCAATTCCAGAGAACTTACTACAGTCCAACGCCCTGTGCCTTTTTGTCCAGCAGCATCAAGAATTAAATCTACCAAGGGTGAATCAGTTGTTGGATCGATGTAGTTAAAAATATCTGCTGTAATTTCAATCAAAAAGGAATTCAACTCATCAGTAGTATTCCACTCAGCAAATACTTCATGTAACTCTTGATGATTTAACCCTAAGCCATTTTTAAGTATATCGTAAGCTTCGGCAATAAGCTGCATATCGCCATACTCAATACCATTGTGAACCATCTTGACATAATGTCCAGCACCACGAGGACCGATATAGGTAACACAAGCACCATCATCTACTTGAGCAGCAATTTGGGTCAAAATTGGCTCTAATTCCTTATAAGCTGCCTCTGTACCTCCTGGCATGAGACTAGGACCATTTAACGCCCCTTCTTCGCCACCACTGACTCCCATACCTACAAAACCAAGTCCTGTAGCTTCTAGATCTTTGGTGCGTCGCTCCGTATCATCATAAAGAGAGTTACCGCCATCAATAATCATATCCCCTTCATCTAATAAGGGTTTTAGTTGTTCGATGACTTTATCTACAGGGCCCCCTGCTTTAACCATCACTAAAATTTTACGGGGACGTTCTAAAACCTGGACAAATTCTTCCAGAGAGTAAGCAGGAACAACATCTTTACCAGTTGCTCTCTGAGTCATAAAAGCCTCAGTTTTAGCAGCAGTACGATTATATACGGCAATAGGAAAACCTCTACTCTCTACGTTGAGAGCTAAGTTTTCTCCCATTACGGCTAAACCAATTACACCAAAAGTTCTCTTTGTCATAAAACAATAAATCTATGTTGAAGATTGTCTTGATTTTCAGGCTAGCGCGACCCACTAACAAGATGCTGTAAAAAAGGTATTAAGACTATATTGACTATAATTTTTGGAGAAGGGGACGTGGGAAATCGGCGTTGGGTATAGGGTGTAGGGTGTAGGGGTTGGAGATTGGAGGAAGTAATACTTGTTACTTGTTAATTTTGAATGGAGGAATGGGGAATGGGGAAAAGCTAGAGTGTTCCTAATCTCTAATCTTGTGGTAAACCTTCATGTGGTGGGAAGTTGATCAGGTTGCACTAAAGAAAAAAAGATATAGCATTAATGGTGACATCGAAAAAACTTGAATTATGTAAATATGGTTTATCTTTGACGAAGTCCAAGGTACTCCGCCTTCTGAAGGCGGAGTACCTTAGACTCCTCTAAAAATCAAAATTCTCTGACTAAAATGCTATTTTAGAAGTCTTCAGTAACCAGTAAACAGCAATTGCCCTTGAAGGGTTGAATTTTCTGCTTCACTTTATTCAATGAAGAGTCTCCAACTTATAGTGATCAATCCTACTAATATATATTGAACTGATTACTGATTTAGATGACGCTACTGCTGTTCCAGGATTTAGTTAAGAAGTTGACTAATTATTGACGATACTTAGAATTATGTTTAAATCTAAACCAAAAGAACGTTATTTGTTCACCACTCGCAGACCCAAACGGAGATTCCCTTTAATATGGTTTGTCGTTTCTGCTGTTTTGTCCCTACTGGTTGTAGAATTGATTACTCGCATCATTGTAGATGTTACAGGAAACAGAGAGGAATTTGCTCAAGCTACCGAAACAGCAGATATTAGCCAAAACTATGAGCTTAAGTATGTGAACCAACAGGGGGAAATATTGCCTACTTCTCCCGAGGATGGAGTTTTGGCGATAAAACCTAGTTTATCAGTGGGTTATCAATTGGTTAGTAACCAAGAAAATCCCTATTGGAAAATTAATGAGCAAGGATTTCGCGATACAGAAAATGTTTCTTTGACAAAAGCGAAAGATGAAATCAGAATTTTCCTTCTGGGGGGTTCAACTGCTTTTGGTTATGGAAGCTCTAGTAATGAATCTGCGATCGCCGAAAAACTTGAATTACGCTTACAACAACGTATTCAGCAACAGCGTCAAAGTCCTAGTTTCTATAAACCAGACGTATTACCTTTAGATGAAGCCAAACGGAAACAAGCCCTCGCCAAACCCTCTAAAATTAAATCAGGAAACTATCGTGTTATTAATGCAGCCGTCCCTGGTTATGCTTCTGGTAATGGGTTAGCTCAGTTAGCTTTACAAATTTTAAGTTATAAGCCTGATCTGGTGATTGTCTTAGATGGTTATCAAGATTTGATGCTAGATAGCAAGGAATCTGCTGTACAAATACCCCTAAAAAAAGTCGAGCTAGATGATGCACCTAGTTATATGCGAGCTTCTGTAGGGAAGTTATTGCAACCTTTAGAAGATAAAAGCTATCTAGTCAAAATCTTGCAAGATTCGGTACTTACACCTCAAGTATCTAACCAAGAAAAAGCTATTTTATTTAATGAACCAGGAAATTACCTCACAGCTTATGCACCCCACGATCAAGCGGAATTACAACGGCGAGTAGATCGCTACTTCAAAAATCACAAACAAATGGTAAATTTAGCTGCTGGTGCTGGTATTCCCGTGATTATGGCAACTCAGCCCGAAATTACAGGACGTAACCCCGCTAAACTAACCCCCACAGAAGGGGAGATTACCACCCAGTTAGGAAGAGAGTATATTAATACCATTAAGGAAAATTATCCCCGTTTTGTCGCTGCGAATCAGTATCTGGCAAAAATATTCCCGCAAAATGTTACAGCAATCAATCTCTACAATCTTAATGATAAATATCCTTCCCCTAGTTTTATTGATGCTATTCACCTAACAGATAACGCTAATACGATGGTGGCAGAACAGCTTTATTATGCAATCGCCTCCTTACCCAAGATGCAAATTGTCCCTCGCATTCCCCCTAAACCTGTTAAACCGACCGTAGAAAAAAAGGTAGAACAAAATCAAAAACAGAATCAAGAACAGAATCAAGAATCATGATTGGTTTAGATAAGGTTTTGGGGGACTAGTAATTGGTAAAGCTGTGATTGTTAGTTGTTAGTTGTTAGTTGCGTCTCATTGCTACTTGCTACTTCATCCTTACTCCTCATCCCTTATACCTCATCCTTTCTTTTGCTTGCTGCTATCTGAAAGCAACTGGTGTATTCTTGGTAGCCACCAGGAAACACTACATTAAGAGTAAGGGGGTCTTCTTGATCTTGGCTATCACCAGGACCCGACCTAACTCGCCATACTTCTTGCTGATTCTCAATGAGTTTCTCTAGCTTTAGGGGTTTACGGTTTTTGACTTCTCCATCACTACTGTCAACATAAACTACAATATTGCCTGTCTGAAACTCTTGACCAATTTCTTGAATTAATTGTAAGAAACCGCGATCGCTTCCACCGCGCTTAAATTGAATTTTTCCGTCTATTTCTTGAGCTTTACTAGTAACAGTATCTCCCACACCTACCATTTTGGGCATAATAGCAGGGTCAAAGTGAGTTTTAATCATATCTAGTAGTTGTTCATGTTTTTGCGGTGCTTGTCTAGCATTAAATTCTTCCCCCAAAGGATAACTACCAGTCTTTTGATAATAGTAACGATTGAGAATTACCAATACTCCCACTTCTTTTATTGCCCCTCTCAACATAAACTGAAAGTCAGTAGTACCAGAGTCTTTTCCTTGAGCTAGTTGGACAATTTCTCTACCGTCTAAATCTCTACCCAAGTTAGGAGCATAATGGACAAAAAAAGCATCTTCTAGCCCTTTTTGATGGGCTTCTTCTAACAATTGCTCCATCAAACTCTGCATTTTACGCTGTAGCTCAAGATAGCCATTACTACTCTCTGAAAGAGCTTCATGAAACACATTCAAGTTGGCTGTAGGAGATACCTTATTATCCAGTACTGTAGCTGCAATACACTTTTTAATCTGTTTTGGGTCTAGTCCATAATTTTCTTGTTCAAATAATTCTTCTAAATAAGCAGTAATTTTATGAGGGACTTGCTCTAAAAAAGTTAATTCTGCTTCACTAACTCCTAAGTGGGAAACATTCCCATAACAATCTTGCCATTGTACCCCACCAGCAGCTAACCCTGATAAGTAAAGACCTTTTTGTCTAACTATATTTGGCTCATCAAAAGCCTTTTCGATAATTCTATTAATCCCTCTTGTGCCAATATGTTCTCCATTAGTCAAAACATAAAAGTGTCCTGTAAAAGATTTTACCGCTTCTAAATATTCTGGTGCGATCGCTCTAGTCAGAGGGTCTTTCACCAAACCCATACATACACCATCAAGGTCTTGGATAATCAGGATATTTTCGGTTTTAGCTAATAAACTAATTAAACTTTGATGGTCTAGAGATAAAGAACACTGATGTAGTGGGGTAATAGACATGAAACTAGTTTTTCTAAACTCAATACAATATTGTCCCTTCAGCAGATAGTTTATCATTAGTTTTTTCCAGATAAATCTTACTTTCTGAAGATGAGCCAAAAATATTTTTTTGAGTAATTTATTTGGTAAATCTTGCTAGTAATCTTCCTCAATGATGTTTCCACGTATATTGTTTAAAACTGATCCTTCATCCCTCTTATACGCCCAAACACTCTAGCTGGTTCTTGCATTTTAGTCACTTCTTGCAAAGACGGACTATCCCAGCGTAAAAAAGGATTAGTTTTCTTTTCAATTCCCAAGATAGAAGGAACAGTTGCTTTGCCAAAAGCGCGATCGCTCTTTACAGATTCGTATCGGTTTTGTAAATCAGCATTATATCTATCTACAGTAAGAGCAAACTTTAAATTATTGAGAGTATATTCATGGGCGCACCACACCAAAGTATTATCAGGTAAAGCTCGAAACTTACTCAAAGAATCTACCATTTGAGCAGGAGTCCCCTCAAATAAGCGACCACATCCCCCCGCAAATAAAGTATCCCCACAAAACAAATTTCCTGTATCTTCTCCCTGAGTTGGAGGAAAGTAATAGGCAATATGGGCGCGAGTGTGCCCAGGAACAAAGAACACTTGTCCTGTTTCTCCTGCAAATTCTACTGTATCCCCTTCTTGTAAAAATACTTGTTGTCCAGGAATTCTTCCTCGATCTTCTGCACCTCCATATACACAAAGCTCCGGAAAGTGCTTGATTAACTTGCGATTTCCCCCCACATGATCCGAATGATGATGGGTATTAAAAATAGTAACTAAATTTAGCTCTAGTTCCTCTAATCTCTGTAATACTGGTTCTGCTACAGCAGGATCGACTACTGCTGCGGTACGAGTTTTGAGATCGTATAGTAAAAAGATATAGTTATCTGACAATACGGGTATGCGCTCAATCTTCACTTGATAATTCCTCAATACTACACAGTTGGTGGCTGGAAAATGGAAAAAGTAATGCACCAAAGATTCTTAACTAACATCTTTGCCAGTATTGGTTATATTCTTCAATGGAAGTTAAAACTGTACAACAAATGGATGTAGGCTTGATGCCTTTACCAGATAATGAATGGACTAAAGGCAAATGTAGCTTTAAAATGTTGCAATACATGGCTTGTTAAGTACCTGTAGTTGTCTCCCCAGTTAGTATGAATGCTGATATTTTGGCAATGGGGAAAGTGGGAGTAGGTGCAGTTAAAGAATCTGATTGGTATGATGCCTTAGTAATCTTATATCAAAATCATCAACTTGCTGGTAAATATGGTAAGGAGGGAAGAAGAATTGTTGAACAATATTTCAGTCAAACAATAGTAGCCAAAAAAATTGCCGAAATATTCCAAGAATTGATTTAACTCAAAAACTTGGCAAAAATTAAGTTAATCATCCATTTGCCTGGGTTCAATTTTGAGTCAATCTTCAACAGTATTGTAGATAGGTGAGCTTACTAGACGATTGTGAGGAATATACTTCATTATGTTAGAAGAAATATCGACCCTAGAAGTAAATTTGTCAAAGCTCAAAATTTCTATTATAGTCAGCGATCTATCTAGCAGTGGTGCTGGTAGATGGGGAGGAGGGGTGCGTCCTTTTCTGCTCGCACAAACTCTTCGTAAGCTTAATTATTCTGTGGAAATGTTGGGGGTAGCTTTCGGCGAAGTCTCGCCTTCAATCCAAAATTCTGATATCCCCATAGTAGCTCTTCCCTGCCAATATCATTCAGGGTTTTTGCGAGCTACCTACAAACTAATTAATCGGATAGATGGTGATATTATCTACCCAGTCAAACTAAAACCCAGTAGCTTTGGGATTGCTTTGGTTAAAAAATTGTTGAGTCGTCGTTCTCTGATTTTGGATATTGATGACTGGGAAATGAGTTGGCATGGTGGCGATCGCTTTAAATATTCTCCCACCCCTAAACAACTGCTTCGAGATATTTTAAAACCACAAGGAGCGTTGCGATATCCCGATCACCCTCTGTACCTGCAACAAATAGAAAAACTATCCCATTATGCAGATGCTATCACGATTCATAACCAATTTTTACAGCAACGTTTCGGCGGGATTTATATTCCTAATGGTAAAGACACAGAACTTTTTGACCCTGCAAAATACGACCCTGAAGCTAGTCGCATCAAATACGGTTTAGAGGATTATAAGATTCTGATGTTTCCGGGCGCACCTAGACCTTATAAAGGAGTAGAAGATGTGCTGATTGCTTTAGATCAATTAAACAGACCAGACTTAAAACTGGCGATTGTGGGAGGAAGTCCTTATGATAATTACGACCAAGAATTACAAGAAAAATGGGGTAAATGGATTATTTCTCTCCCACGCTCTCCCATAAAGGAAATGCCAGCGATCGTGGCTGCTGCTCATATAATTGTAGTACCTCAAAGAAATACTCCTGCTGCACAAGCTCAATTTCCCCTCAAGCTTACAGACGGAATGGCAATGGCAAAACCAATTATTGCTACTAATATAGGAGATATACCTAATATACTTGGAGATACAGGCTATCTAGTTGAGTCTAATTCTCCAGAACAGATCGGGAAAATGATTCAATATATTTTTAATAATTTAGACGAAGCTGAAGCTAAAGGAATAGCTGCTAGAAAACGCTGCTTAATGCACTATAGTCTTGATTCTATGGCAAAAATTATGCAACCAATTATTAATAAGCTCAAGGTTAATACTATTAATAAATCTATTTAACATGATATCCAAAAAATTCTTTCTCAAAATCGCTCTTGAAAGACCTTGGTTCATTGTTGGTACTTTGGTCTTCAATTGGAGTGGGGCAATTTTTAATGGCTTGGGTGCTGCTATATTAATACCCTTTTTGGTGGTTTTATTCGGAGCAGATCAAGATAACATTATTCCACCGGATCAACCTATCCTCAAACGTCTTTTTTCTTTGTTTGATGGATTTGAGGGAGAGCAAAAAATCCTTGTCATGTTGTCATCTATAGTTTTAGTTATTTTCCTCAAAAATGTTACCAACTACTGTGGCGGATTACTAGCAAGTTATTACACAAAGTATTTAGTCAAGCGCATCAAACTGGAAGGTATGAAAATACTACTTGAAGTGAGTATGGAATTCTATACAAAAAATAAACTAGGAGACATTCTAGCTACGATTAATCGAGAAGTCAATAGATCTGCTGCTTCCATTAAAGGCGTTATTACGATGTTTATTACTTGCATAAATATACTAACTTTTATCTATTTTTTATTGTTACTTTCTTGGCAACTCACTATAGTTACTACCTTGTTACTGGGCTTTGTAAGTATTCTGAATCAATACATAATCAAAAAATCTAAGGAATTTGGTCGCAGGTTATCCGAGCAATCTAGACAATATTCCCGTAAAATGTTAGAAATTTTGACGGGAATCCGTTTAATTAAGTTAGTAGCCAACGAAGATAAAGAGTATAAAAGTATTACAGAGTTAATTGAAAAAAATGAAAAAGTCCAGTTGCAAAGTCAAGAAATAACGAGCTTAGTTGGCCCAATCAATGAAATGTCTGGCATTATTACTATCATAGCTTTAGTATTTATTTGCCGTTATCTATTTAGTACTAATATTCAAGAATTTGCTCCTATCTTATTAACTTATTTACTTGTATTATTTCGTCTATTACCATTAATTGGTAAACTAAACACTTCTCGGACACAACTTGCTAACACTCTGGTTAGTGTCAACATTATTCTTGACTTTCTAGATCGAAAAAATAAACTTTTTTTAAACTCGGGAACATTAGAACTCAAGAAAATTACCGAAGGCGTTACTTTTAATCAAGTTAGCTTTTCCTATCCTAATAGTAAGGATTTAGTACTTCAAAATATTAACTTAGAAATTCCTAAAGGTAAAACTGTTGCTTTGGTAGGAGCTTCAGGGGCAGGAAAATCTACGATCGCCGATCTTGTACCAAGATTTTATGACCCGATAAAAGGGGAAATTCTTATTGATGGGATTGATCTTAGAGACTATGACATCAAAAGTGTTAGAAAAGCAATGGGTGTAGTTAGTCAAGACACTTTCTCTTTTAATAATTCAGTACGTTATAACATTAGTTACGGCTTAGAAAACGTTGCAGAAGAATCACTCATTGAAGCTACAAAAAGAGCTAACGCTTATGAATTTATCATCAAATTACCCCAAGGATTTGATACTAATATAGGAGAAAGAGGGGTTATGCTTTCAGGTGGTCAAAGACAAAGAATTGCGATCGCCCGCGCTTTACTGCGAAATCCAGATATTTTGATTTTAGATGAAGCTACCAGTGCTTTAGATACTGTTTCAGAAACACTAGTCCAACAAGCAATAGACGAGTTGTGTAGTAATCGTACAACCTTAGTAATTGCTCATCGTCTTTCTACTATTCAACAAGCAGATATGATAGTAGTATTAGACCGAGGTAAAATCGTCGAACAAGGAAGTCATCCAGAATTATTAAACAAAGGGGGTTATTACACTCGTCTTTATAATATGCAATTTAGCAATCAAGAATCCACCAATAACCAGGAAACTATCAAGAACTTATCTTATCAAATACGCAATAATCTTAATTCTCTCACTTGTTCTCTAGAATTAATCTCGGAATCTATTATTGAAGATCGAGAAGAACAAACACAGCTAATTGATGATTCTTACGAATCAACAAAACGAATCGTAGAAATTCTACAAGAATATGAATCAGCATCAAAAATATAAAAAACTTACCGTTCTTTGCCCAAAAAATTTTAATTGTATAATTTCGATGTCATATTGTTATCGATAACCCTTATAGTCTTGTAAGAAGTCCTGCTTTCCTTAAGTTACTTATCACAAACTCTACATCCATAATTCTGTTTTGATTGTCTTTACTGTTCCTTAAGTTCTTTTTGTAACAGTTAGGGTCTTTTTCCAACGCAGCCAAATAACATGTGTCTATGCCCATAATTGCATCTATGATCAAGAAATTAACACGCAAATCATTTTTAA
>JAAUYD010020981.1_pt1 | contig 34255 bp, 32 predicted proteins | sample 7278101 | NCBI WGS metagenome assembly JAAUYD01 (sample SAMN14350128, study PRJNA611818) | marine sediment metagenome | isolation source: surface marine sediment (0.6m) | place: French Polynesia: Moorea | collected 2018-08
ACGCTTCCTGCCGTAGGGTCTTCACTGTTTCAAGCAGGATATTCATGTCACTTTCACTTCGATAAAGGAAGTTCTCAATGGCCTGGGTCTTGTTGGCCCGCACAGCTTCCAGATTGTCAAAAGTCTTGCCCATCAAAGCCTTGGATGACGTTGTAAACGTGATGGTACCAACAACCGCGAGGGGAACGAGGGCTAAAAACATAAGCGCGACCAATAACTTGGTGCGGATGCTTTTGCCGCTATTCCCGATTGATGCGATTGCTGACGTCACCATGCGGCCAATCGCACTGCCTCCACTCTTTTTCAATCGGCTGGAGGACGTTTTTGTATTTTCCATTGGAAAACCTCCTGTTCATCATTTTTATTCATTTTGATTGTTTAAATCTTCAGCACGTACTGACGGTTTCCGTTGCCAACCGCCCGGCTTAATGATCCTGCGACAATAGTTTGGCAAGGGTGGTCGCCAGCTCCTGATCATCAAACGGCTTGGTCATATATTCGTCTGCACCCTGTTTCAAACCCCAGAATTTGTCGCTTTCCTGCGACTTGCTGGTTACCATGAGAATTTTGATGTCTTGGGTGTCAGGCGAGGTTTTTAGCTGACGACAAACCTGAAAACCGTTTTTTTTGGGCAGGATTACATCCAGCACAATTAATCTTGGATTTTCCCCTGCGGCCTTCTCAAGGGCTTCTTCGCCATCTACTGCGGTAATGACCTCGTATTTATGGCTTTGAAGAAAATCGGTAATTTTGCGCAGATATGTGGGGCTGTCTTCTACTACTAAAATTTTTGAGTTCGCCATTTTTTCTCCTTCTCCTATAGCTATTTTCCATTCGGAAAATTCTTCTTTACTAAGTTAGAAGACGATTCCGATCAGAAAATAGCTGAAATTGAACCGAATTTGGCAAATACATAGGCCACCACAAAGAACACGAAGCTCACAGAGAGACCATGAATTTAATATTTCAGTCATTTTCTCTGAGTTCTTCGTGATCCTCGTGGTTTGATTTTCATTAAGTTTTGACTCTTCCGGAAGAAATCTAGCGTTTCATAAACTGATCTATGCCTTCTTCCTTCCATACTTTTAGTGTTTTTTTATCCTTGGGATCTATTTTGACGCCAATGGCATTTATCGGAACATCGTGTTTTTTCTGAATTTCGATCCAGTTTTTTTTTACAGCACTGTCAAGACCCATTGTATCACCTCCCTTGTCCGCGAATGTATGGATCATCATCAAACAATCGCTGAATGACTGATGGTGTATAGTAATCAGGAGCCTCCGGTCCGGTTACTGCAACCGCGGTCTGACTGAAAGCATTCTGCAAAATCTCATCAATTAGAACCTGCAGTTTCTGAGGGTTGATCTCGTCGATTTGAGCCAGGATATCCTCATCCGGTATGTGCCTGCCGAAGTAGAGTTCCTGTGACGCCAGCCGGTTCATGCGGGTGTTGGTATTTTCCCCTGAAATCAGATGTTGTCCGCAAATGTGCATTTTCGCTTTCCAGAGTTCTTCTTCATCTACCGGTTCCGTACCAGAGATCAATTTCCATAGTTCGTCTACAACCAATTCCAATACTTGCAGAATATTTTCCCGAGCAGCAAAGCCTTCAATAACGATCATTCCATCATCACGATAGGCATGATATTCTGAGCTGATATGATAGACCAACCCCCTGGTTTCCCGTACCCGGCGGAATAATCGCGAACTGATTCCCCCTCCCAGGACATTATTGAGAATATGCAGTCCGATGCGGCCCGGGTCCGCGTAGGCGCATGCCCGTGTTCCTAAAGAGAAGTAAACCTGGGAGACTGACATCGTGTCCAGAACCACTCCCGCCTTAAAAACAGGTGTCACCGAGACGGTTGGCACGCTTTTTCCCATCATTCGCCAGAAGGCATCTTGTACCTGCGCGACAAAATCCTCATGGTTCACGTTGCCTGCGGCCGCAACGACGATACGATCCGGCAAATAATTCTGGTGCACATAATAGATCACGTCTTCGCGAGTCATTAATCTGATATGGTCGGGACATCCGGCGATAGGCCGGCCCAGGGCATGGTCAGACCAGGCAAAGCCTTTCAAAAGATTATGGGCTCGCTCGGAGGGCACATCACCGATGGTTTCAATCTCACGCAAAATGGCTGTTTTTTCCCTCTCAAGGCTTTCGGGCGGAAAAATCGAATTAAGCAATATATCACCCAGCAGATCCAAGGCGTATGTAAAATAATCATCCAGCACCGTGGCCGAGAAACAGGTATAATCCCGCGCAGTAAAAGCGCCTAACTGTCCTCCGGCTTCATCCATAAACCGGGCAATTTGCGCCGCATTGCGGTTGCTGGTTCCGCAAAATACGGCGTGTTCAACCAGATGGGCAAGTCCGCTTTGTTCCGGGCCCTCGTCAAAAGGACCGGCATTTATCAGAATACCCATGGAAATCGAGCGATGTCCGGACATGGTTTCCGTTACCACTTTAATGCCGTTCTCCAAGGTCGACTTTCGATACATACTACCCCATCTTTTAAGCATTAAGTCCTTAATGCGGGTTCGCCGATTAATTAGCCGCCACCATCGGCTAATGTTTCGAGATCATACTTTTCTTCTTCGCTAGATGCACCTAGCGGTATGGCAATTATAATAGAAGCATTTCTATTCATTGCCAAACTTGAGGTCATGGATCGTTCACTTCCCGAGGTTTAGAATGTTTCTCATATGAGCTACGACCAAAAATCCACCGTTCCATTCGAAAACACCTCTTGTAAAAAATGTTTTCGGAATCCATTCTGCTGAAACCGGCGAGCACTCAATCGGAAGTGTCAGCATTCGAACAGGAGGAACGATTCGAAACATGATCCGATGAACGCCCGCTGGGGCTGTTTCACTCTTTAAGGCTCGTACCACCATCAGTCGCGGAACTTTTGTAGAATTCAATGAATCCATTCCTAGACAGGCCTCAAGAGAAATAACCGGCAACATCTGATTTCTCCACTCTGCTACGCCGTCGACATATGCTGGCGAAAAGGGAACCGACCGCACGGATGCATCCATCAGAATATCGTCCATCTGGCGTTGGCTGAACAAAAAGTAAATCGGTTTGTTCGAAACCGGTGGGGTTTGAGCAGAAAAAACAAGCGCCCTTTGCTCTGAGGAATAAATTTTCTCAATGTTCGCCATCTATCGGCCTTTCATTGCATATCTAACTAGACGGTTTCGGCTCCGCTTGAGGTGAAGCATCACGACCGGCTCGCATAAGATTCCTAGGGGATATGTCCCCTTCGTTGTGGGACTTAAAATCAATTACCGTTGCATCAATTATTTCAGGGACGACACCCAGGATTTTTTCATTCTCGGCCGAATGTTTGTACCCTTGGTCGGTTTTGGTCTGAAGTACTTTTATTAAACCTTCCGGCTCCAAAATCAGAATGATTGCATCTTCATGCTTCAATACATTGGGAAAACATGACATCGCAAAATCTTTAAATATGGGAGAAAGCGGTTTGATCCGGCCGAGTTCTATGGGTACAACGTTGTCAACCCGGCTGACGATCATCCCCACAGACTGACTTTTGGCCTCCACCATGACCAATTTCTCATTTTCGAAATCACGGCCACTTGTTTCTTTGTCAAAAACTGAAATAAGGTCATAGAGCAAAGGTCGTGTGTCATCTATCCCCAGGTTGGACGAGTTGCTGCTCTCTTGTTTCTCGTCTGCGATATGCTTCACACTTTGTATGCTTTTAACGCACGCCAAATCGACTGCATATTGTTCTGTCCCGACCTGAAATAGGAGCATTTTCTTCATTATCGTAGCCTCTGCGATACCAAATTTTCACTGCGAACGGCTCTTAAGCCCAACCTTTTTGCACTGGGGTAAAGCAGTCCAATCACGGATGGCTGGCTATTCTTTGCCTTCTTGTTCATAGAATACTAACCTCTTTCTCTCCCGGTCAGCTTTGAAATTAGACGCACAAATTTATCATCATTGTAAGGTTTAACAATAAAGCCCTTAGCTCCCATCGCTTTGGCTTTGTCCCGATGCTTAGTTGCCGTTCTCGAAGTCAATATCACAACTGGTATATCTTCAAACTCGACCTGCGCCTTGATAGCACCTAAAAATTCATAACCGTTCATACGAGGCATCTCGATATCCAACACAATCAGATCCGGCCGGCTCTGATGCAGCTTTTCCAGGGCATCAATACCGTCTTTGGCTGTTTGCACCCTCCAACCCTGATCTTCCATAAGTCGGGAGACGACCTGTCGTATACTGACGGAATCGTCCACAACCATTATATTTAATGGTCTTTCTACTATAAGTTCAGTATCCGCGATAGGATCATCCAATACGGCAGTTTGGGACCATAACAATTCTTCGACATTTAAAATGGGGATTACACTTCCATCGCCCAGGATGGTCGCCCCGGATACGCCCTTCACATATCGGAGATGAGAACCCAGATTTTTGATAACGATTTCTTTTTGACCAACCAACGAATCGATCACCAGACACGCCCTGCGTCCGCCGGTTTCGACCACGAGTGTTAACGAAGATTCGCCCACAGGCACGGATACTGCTTGTTCTTTTCCGGCCCTCAGCAGATCTGCCATGTGGAAAAGCGGCAATACTTCGTCCTTAAGCCTCATGGCGTCTTGATTGGTTCCTAGAATACTATTCAGATCCAACCGGATGATTTCGCTAATTTCATTCAAAGCGATGGCGTAGGTTTGCCCGCGAACGGCAAACAGCAACGCCTGCACAGCCGCCAGGGTTAAAGGAATACGGATGGTGAATCTTGTTCCCTGCCCCTTTTCAGAGGCTACCCGAATAGCGCCTTTAAGATTCAGGATATTTTCTTTAACCACATCCATCCCCACACCACGGCCCGATATTTCGTCGATTTCTGCGCGGGTGCTGAAACCGGGATAGAAAATAAATTGAGATAATTCATCATCTGACATTTGATCGACGCGATCGGAAAGACGCATTTTTCTCACCATCGCCCGAATGGCACTGTAGTCAAGGCCGGCACCATCGTCTAATATGCGAATCACAACCTGATTTCCTTCACGCGTCGCCTCAAGCATAATCGTGGCAGTTGGGGGTTTTCCCAGGGACTGCCTCACTTTCTGTGATTCTACCCCATGATCCACAGCATTTCTGAGCAAGTGCATCAGAGGGTCTGAAACTTTTTCCCATATCAGTTTATCAAGTTCGATGTCTTCACCGATAACGACCAGCTTGACCTTTTTATTCAGATTTCCTGCGACCTCCCGCACAGTCATGCGCAACTTATTGGTGATAAGAGCAAACGGGGTCATACGAACTCCCATCATCTTATTTTGAAGCTCGCTGAGAATTATCCGTTGGCGGTTGAGGCGGCTATCAAAATCGCTGTGAAGGTTTGCTAAGTGTGTGTGAAGGGCACCCACATCAACGGCGGCTTCATTAAGCTGTCGAATAATAAGGTTTAACTCGGAATAACGATCCAGTTCCAGGGTATCAAAATCTTCAAAATCACCTGCATGATGCGTATTTACACGGCTTTCTGCTGCAAAATCAGGCATTGCCCTAAGCTGTTCAAGGGCTTCTACTTCATAGCTGACTTCCAAATCTCGTGAAATTTGTTTAAGCCGTTCACGATATAATTCAAGATCATTGACAGAATCCGTGAAGGCTTCCATTTTTTGATCGAAGGCACTTAAGGCAATAATAAGTTCACCGCTCAGGTTAACCAGTTCATCGTACCTGGCCATGTCCACTTTGAGTGTTTTGGTAACCCGTGTGCTGAGTTCAGAAATGTCGTCTGGATGTAATCGTTTTTCGAATACATCCATTTGGTCATCATCGATGACAGATTTTTCAGGTTGCAAGATTGGATTCTGTTCAATGATAGTTTCCGATCCTACCTCGGACGTGCTTTCTGAGATAATCGTTTCGTTTCTCGCAAGGTCCTGCCTCATAATTTTTTTGTATCTTTTATCTAGAGAATGGACCTTAGGGGAAAAAAGCAATGTAGGTTGTGTTATCATCCGTTCAAGCAGATCGGAGGACTCAACCAAGACTGCTACAATTTCCGGAGAGATTTCCCGAGCTTCCTCAAACAGCCAATCTAGAAGATCTTCAAAACTGTGGGCGAAAGTAGCAAAATCCTGAAATCCAATAACGGCGGCTGCCCCTTTCAGCGTATGCACGGATCGTCGGAATCGACGGGACGCTTCTCGCAAAGTTGGTGAAATGGGAATTGATTCTTTTACCTGAGTATCAAGGACGTTTAAAGAACGCCCAAGATCCTCCAGGTGTTCTTCTGCTTCCTCATAAAAGCTTTCAAGAATCTCGGGTGAAATCTCAACCCTGTTTTTTTGGTGATAATCGCTTGCCCTGATCTTTCCATCGTCAGCTTTCGCAATACTGTCATCCATGGGAACGGATTCTGACAAAAAAGTCGATTCAGTCTCCTCGCCGCATTCCGGCAGCTTTTGATTTAATGGCCCTGCGGCGGCTTCGGGGCATTGTTCAGTTTCAGTTTTTTCTTTAGTATTAAGTCTCTCATTTTCCGGAACCGTTTCCAGTAGTTTGTCGAGCGATTGTCGATCCTTTTCCGTGGGGAGTCCCCGAAGCCGTTTGAATTCTATAACCGTTTCTCTGAGCAAGGCCCGGGAGGCGACCCCTCCGCTCATATACTCAAGACAATATTTTTTAAACACCTTGACGGTTTTTTGCATGACCCTGAAAGCGTCATCGCTGAACGCTTGTTTGCTGGAAATAAGGTCTTCCAGAAAATCCTCCATCTGGAAGGCTATCTGGCTGAGTCCGTTCAACCCGACCAAGGAGGACGCTCCTTTTATGGTGTGCACCAGTCGATGACTCTCTTCAAGTACTTCAATTTGACCTGGTTCTTTTTTAAGAGATTCTAATCCATTTGTTAAGGTAGGGATATAGCTCGTCACTTCTTCGATAAAATTTGTAATCATCTCTCTATTAGGCGACATGGACATATATAGCCTCTTTACCAGATCGGATAAACCACACGACTTTTCTCCAAACCACTTCGCTTGGCTTAATTTCTGTTGCTAAAATACGCTGATTACGAGTAATTTTGTTTGAAAGCTGTCATGCGCGGGCAAGACAACAGTCTATCGATATCAAGTATATTCGTTAGATTTTCTCCTGAGACGGCCACACCTGAAATGTACTTTGCTATTTCTCCATCCCTGTAGGGGTTACTTTGGAGATCAGTGTCTATTTGGTTCAAAGAAATAATGCCCATAATTCTATCGACGATGATGCCAACTTTCATATCTTGTTTTTGTATGATGAGAAAACGCCGTTCTAATTTCTTCCCGCTTGAGGAAATTCCCAAAAATGCTTTCAAATTTACAAAGGAGACGATCTCGCCGCGAATATTGCTGATACCCAAAACCCAATTCGGTAGATTCGGCAACGGCGTTATGTACGGACGGCGTCCAATTTCCTGGGCGCTGGACAGCGGAAGCGCGAAGCGGGTTTTCTCCAAAGCCATAAGAATGTATTGATTATGTAAAGATGTTTGGGTTTCATCATGATTTAGCGCTATATCTTCATCAGTTGCCGCAAAATCAAAAGGAAGCGCTGTTTCAATATCTATCTCAGCAACCAATTCATCTAAAGACAAAATGGTTCGGTCCTGACTGTTTGCTATTGACCGACTCGCGTCCTCTTCATTCAGGTTGATTGTTTCCATAGAAGATGTGCCTCTTTAATCGAATTGAAATTCAATGAAACTTAGCCCGGAGCATATTGATGATGTCATACCACTAACATCTGTGGTTTGGCGCTTATTATAGGAGCTGGGACGCCTTTTTGAGTAATTCTTCTCCTGTAAAAGGTTTTGTCAGATAACCATCTGCGCCTTGTTTTTCACCCCAGAATATATCACTTTTCTGGTTTTTGCCGCTTAGCAGGATTATTTTGATATCTTGCAGCTTTGATGAACTCTTTATTTGTCTGCAGACTTTAAAGCCATTTACCTTTGGCATGACCACATCCAGGACAATAAGATCGGGGTGCTCCGATTCCGCCTTTTTGAGGGCGTCTTCGCCGTCTCTCGCAGTGATCAGATCATATTCCTCCGATAAAAATGGTCGGCTGACAAGTTTCAAGTCCATTGGATTGTCATCTACTACCATTACTTTAATTTTAGCCATGTATTAAACCTCCTGATAGTCTACTATATATACTTCTCAATGGTTTCTACCAATTGTGTCGGATCAAAGGGCTTCGTTAAATACGCCGAAGAACCGGCCACTTTGCCTTTGACTTTATTGATGATTCCATCTTTGCTGGTTAGCATAACGACCGGAATATCTTTAAGTTCTTGATTTTCTCTGATGATAGAAAGTATTTGATAGCCGTCCATCTTGGGTAATATGATATCCAACAAGATGAGATCAGGCTTTGCTTCATTTAGCTTGCTCAATGCCTCGAGCCCATCTCCTGCCTCCAGGATTTCATAACCTTTTTGGTTTAAGGTAATGGATATGACCTTTCGTATGGTCGAACTGTCTTCGACGACTAAAATTTTTCTGCTTTTCTTCTCACGAAACGATCTAACTGTCGAATCGGAATTATTAGGGGTTCCTGCGAGGTCTCCGGATAAAATCGCTCCGCTGGAGGCCATATGTTTCAGTAAGACATTCAACTGTTTGGAGTAAAATTTTTCTTGGGGGGCAAGTTTTGCGGCAAGATCTAAGTAGTGCAATGCGTCCTCATAATTGTCCATGTTGAGATAAATCATCCCCAGCCAATAGTGTGCTTGTGAATTGTTCGCACATTCTATTACCCGAGTATATCTATCCAAAGCCTTTTGCTGGACCTTTTCATTGCCGGTGTGGTCTGAGTCAAAAAAACGGGCATCTATGAATAGATGGCACTCGCAGTAAGGACAAGTAGCCGCATCACTTTCCAATGGCACCCAACAAAACGGGCATCGGGAGAAAGGTTCGTTGTGTAATCGGGTTTTCGCCTCTTGGTATTTCTTAACTTCCTCTACAATCTCTGGATCATTGGGTGCAAGTTTGATTGCATTGGCTAATGATCCTTCGACCTTCTTGAAATTTACAGAAATTCTCGAAAACCAAAGCCAGCCTTTGGGATTTCGTTTATCCTGCCTCAATATTTTCGTTAACAGAATCTTTGCTTTTTTTAGGTTATAGCCTTCCGCCTCCAGTATGGCTTCCTCCAATAGATCCCGGTGGTCGCGGTTCGCGCCATTTTCATCAGCGTTATGGGTGGAATTAAGCAGGATATGCATGAGGGCGGTATGAATTTTCCTTTCTGTAGGGCGGCTGTCTTGTATTTCCGTCTGCACATTTTGCCAGGAAATAATTCGGGTTGCCGCTTTTTCACCATCCAAGCCATCGGTCTTGGCATTTACCAGCTCTCCTTGATTAAAATAAAGATAGCCAACCTTATTCTTCGTCTTCACCTTGAGCGTGCAGGTTTTTTGTTCCATATTGATTAACTGTAAAAAATTGGCAAGTACAAACCCGCTGATCAAAACGTTTGGATTATCTCGTTGGGATTTCATATATTTTATCCAACAATCTCAATTTTATGCGGTCTATCAGCAAATTAACCATCCAGCTGTTTTCAAAAATAAAAAGCCGGTTCACCATTAATTTTTCAAGGCGATCCGGCTGCTTCTGGGAAATCTATTTTTTTCAGATCCATGCCTTACAAAAGGTACGACCTTTTCATGAAAAATATTTTCCGGTCACCCAATTCCAATACCCGGGCAATTAATGGTTGGTAATATTCTGTATAGTCCGGTCTTATTTCCTTTATCTGCAAGAATCATTCCTATTACGTAAAAATCTAGTTATCATTTAATTGCAATAGGTTAGGCAGGCTACAAAGGAATTGATTTCAATATTTGCCAAAAAACCGTTATGGCGAATGTCAAAATTGTAATGAAATCAATCCATGGGGTAGGACTGGGGCGGTGTAAAAGAAATTTTATTGCGTCCCTTTTTTTTAGATGCATACATGGCGCTATCTGCTCGGTGAACGAAATTTTTCACATCTTCACAAGTCAGATATTCAACCACTCCGACGCTCACAGTGACTTTTATGGGTTTGGATTCTGTTAACAATCGGGTTTTAACTTCGACTGCATGTCTGACCCGCTCGGCAACCGCAATTGCCATTTCAAGCTCTGTTTCGGGCAAAATTATGGTGAATTCATCCCCGGCATATCTGTAAGCGGTATCTTGCATTCTAATAGCTGATTGTATTATTTCCCCTATTGCTGAAAGAATCTTGTCGCCGAACAGGTGCCCATAATTATCATTCAATGATTTGAATTTATCGATGTCCATCAGAATGAGGGAAAGTGGGCGAAAATAACGGTTAGATCTATCGATTTCCTGATCAATATGACGGTAAAACTGTCTTGAATTAAAAAGGCCCGTCAAGTCGTCTCGAATTGTCAGGTTTTTTAATTCTTCCAATTTACGGCTGTTTTCTTTTTTTTCTGAACGGTTTTTCAATACGACGTTAATTCTTAACAGGAGATCTTCCAACCGTAACGGCTTTATAATCAGATCGATGGCCCCCTGAGCCATGACTTCTTCAATGGTATAATCCAGAGAATGCCCCGTCATGATGATAACGTCGGCATTGTAAGTCTGCCTTATGATTTTGGTTAACTCTAAACCGGATATGCCGGGCAATTTGACGTCGGCAAGTACAATCCCAATTTCTTGATTTTTGAGAATATCAAGTGCCGCTTCAGCACTGACCGCCGTGAAGGTTTGAAATCCTGATCTTTCAAGAAACATGCGGACCAGTTCACGGATATCCCTCTCATCATCTACAACTAAAATTTTGGGTTTCATATCGTTTGACATATCATAGTGTTACGAGTTTTATCGTCAAGATACGAACGCTTATGAAGTGTATCAGACCTGTTATCGGCTTATATGAAAATTTCTTGAGTACTGACAAGGACTTGCAGAAATTGTTGATGGGAATTGAAGCAGAAATTAAGCGAAAAGGGACGTTTTGGAAAGGCTCATTTTAAACAAAAACTGATTGCCTTGCGTGCTTCAATTATTGAATCAAAGGCTTAGTTCTTCCTACACGCATTTGTAACGATGGCTAGGTAATATTCCACCCATCACCTAGCATACAGAAAAAAGTATAAAGATAACTCCTCTATTTTATTTGAGGCGAACTATCTGAATTGATTTCTAAATTCTCAAGTTGACTGAGATCCTCAGCCAATCGCTGGGTCCGCATACCCAGTGTTTCCACCACGCCAGATTGCGCTTCGAGCCACAATGGCAAGGCTTGCTGCAGAAGACTCTTGCCCGCCTGGGTTAATTGGAGAATTCTGGTTCTCTGGTCCTTACCGGGGCTGGTGCGGATGAGCCCCTGACGTTCCAAGGGTTTCAGGTTGCGATTGAGGGTCGTACGATTGAGCAGAAGAAGATCTGCCAGCTGGGTGATGGCAATTGATGGATTGAGAAAAATAGCGTTTAGCAATGTAAATTGGGTCCCTTTCAATCCAACCGATTTTAAATGCAAATCATAATAGTTACCAACTACCCGCGCTGCTCTGCGTACACGCGTGCCCATGCAGTTGCCTTCAACCTTCCGGCAGATTCCCATTAGTCGCTTGGTATTTTGTTCATTCATAATGATGTATGTACACATTAAAATACTCGCTGTCAACCCATTAAATTATATATTTTGGGATCTTTTCATTCAGTGACGGATGACTTAATTTTCAGTGTCCCGTTTTAGGAACTGTTAGAAGATGATCTGCGCGGCGTTGACAAATCAAAATAATTATCGTATATGAACATATGAGCATATCTTAAAGGAGCAAGGTATGGGATCAACCAAGGCCACCCTTATTGACGAAGATGGCTGTCAAATTCGGGTGGTACATCTTGAAAAAGTTGAACAGGCTCGCAGGGAGGCTATTTCAGACCGCGATCTGGAACGTCTGTCCCTGACTTACCGGGCATTGGGCGATCCAAACCGTCTTAAAATCGTGATGGTTCTGCGAAATGTCGAAATGTGCGTCTGCGATCTGGCAGCCTTCACCGGTCTGAGCGAATCGGCCATGTCCCATCAGCTGCGCCGTTTAAAAGACCTGGCGCTGGTCAAAAGCCGCCGGGTGGGGCAAATTGTTTATTATTCGTTGGACGATGCGCATGTGACGGAATTACTGGAAGTGGGCTTGGATCATGTTAGGGAATAGAGGTAAAATGAGTTCGGAAGCTGGAATGTGGAAAGCGGAGGCAATTAATTTTGGATTTCGGATAACGGATTGAAAGGCGAAGAGTAAAACTGATAGATGATTAAATTTCCTCGCCTGGAAGGCGATAAATTAATTAAACTCAATCAGCTTCTAAACCTAAATAAACCAAACAAGGAGTATATAATAAGGTTTGACCTTTATTATTGAAGTATTCCAAGCGTCCTGGCACTTGCTGCTGGATGCATCAATTTACATTTTATTTGGCTTATTGATCAGCGGCCTGCTGAGGGTATTTCTTAATCCGAACTCGGTTGTTCGACACCTCGGCAGGGGCCGGTTTTCTTCTGTATTCAAAGCCGCCTTTCTGGGCGTTCCCATCCCGTTGTGATCCTGCGGTGTATTGCCTGCAGCCGTGTCGCTGCGCAAACAGGGTGCCAGCAATGGTGCCACCACCGCTTTTTTAATTTCGACGCCGGAATCCGGTGTGGATTCGATTTCTATCACCTACGCCTTGTTGGATCCTCTCATGACAGTGGCAAGACCTTTGGCCGCATTTTTCACCGCTGCGGTGGCCGGAATTTCTGAAAACCTTTTGGACCGCAAAAATAAAGTCAAAAGAATCACTCCGGATCTCAGCTGCCCGGTAGACGGTTGTTGCAGCGGTGATGATTGTGACCCCAAGTTCCACAGCCGACATCATTCGTTTCCAGAAAAAATTAAGGCCGGCATCGGCTATGCTTTTGGTGAGTTGTGGGAAGATATTGCCAAATGGTTTCTTTTCGGATTGCTGCTGGCAGGATTAATTACCGTTATAATTCCAGACGATGTTTTCAGCAGGTATCTCGGTCCCGGTTTGCCGGCCATGCTGCTTATGCTGGTCGTTGGCATCCCGTTGTATATTTGCGCCACCGCCTCTACGCCCATCGCCGCAGCCCTCATATTAAAAGGCGTCAGTCCGGGAGCCGCTTTGGTATTTTTATTGGCGGGACCGGCTACGAATATGGCCTCCCTAACGGTATTGGTCGGTACACTCGGCCGTCGTGCCACGATTATTTACCTATCATCTATCGCTGTCTGCAGTGTCCTTTTCGGACTGATCGTGGATCAAATTTATAGGTACTGGGGAATTTCAGCCCAGGCTATGGTGGGTCAGGCATCCGAGGTGATACCCCTATGGGTCCAATGGACAGGCGCCCTTTTTGTAATGCTTTTGTCGATAAAACCGCTCTATCGTGTCATCGCTGCCCGCTTCACGTTAAAGAAAACAACAGCTGCCATCATGCCGTCGCCGGTAAATTCTGAATCTGAAGCCATTTCGGCTGCACCAAATTGCGGCCCGACATGAGGGTGCTCCTCGGGATCGGTCTGATCCTGAATAATGAGCATCGTACGTTTGATATTAAATGAGGAAAGATGAAGATTCAGACTCATGTCCCACCTGCACAGACATTTTCCAGCATAACGTAAATCACGATTTATCGGGCAAATGACAATTGAAAAGTGACGAACCTAAATCGAACCGACAAGCCGCTGTGTGCCACAAAAAACGTATAATCCGGTCTCATCCGCCAAGGATGCCAGTGTAATATTCAGTTCCGAGGCCAGCTTCACCGCCAGGGCTGTGGGTCGGGATAAGGCCAAAATGATGGGAATGCGTGCCCGGGCTGCTTTTTGGACCAGTTCATAGCTAATCCGGGAAGACAGGGTCAACATCGTGGCCTGTCCCAGTTTGCCGTCTAAAAATAGTTTGCCGATGACTTTGTCCAGGGCATTATGTCGCCCCACATCCTCGGCGGCCGCTATAAAATCAAGTTTCGAGCCGTATAAAACAGCGGCATGTGCCGCGCGGGTCTGAGTCCGTAAAGGCTGATACCGATGAATCGTTTCAAGACATGACAGCGCCTTGTCGGCATCAATCCGGATATCATCTTTAAGCGGCCTAATCAGCTGAAAAAGATCCTTTACAATCTCTTTTCCGCAGAGGCCGCAACTGGATTGACTGATAAAGCCTCTTCGATCTAAAATTTCAGAAATCTTATGACGCCGGGAAGCCGTTAACGTTACGGCGATCACATTGGTATCCTCACCGTCACAGAATGCAAGGGAGGTATAATCTTCGGTTGTATCGATAATACCTTCCGTCAGACAAAAACCGGCCGCCAAAGGAACTTCATCCCCCGGCGTACGCATCATCACGGAATAAGGCGCACCCTCCACTCTAATGGAAAGCGGCTCCTCGTTTAATAGGTCCTTGTCTTTGGTGTTATTGGATGCCATATCCCAATGAATGAGCCGATGGTGGATAGTTGTGTTCAATCATGCCTCCACTGTTTCGTTGTAGGGTTAAACAAAGGTTTCTTTCGTTTCATTTTTCAATTAGATTTAAGGTCGATCGATGGTTCAGAATCCTGCGCCCCCCTCTCATGCCTAATAATATGACCGATTAATGATATGTCCAATTCCAGGCTTCATTGTCTATTCGCAACAAAGGGCTGTCTTTTTTAGACATTTTGTCTGAAGTGCAACAAGATACCTGATACTGGATGCTTGATAGCCGCTATATTGTGTTTGTTTTTTAGTCAAATTGTGTCGAAAAAAAGCTTACTGCGATTTATTGATGATGAACGACTTGTCTGAAACTATACGCTGTTGTAATTTATAAGCGGAACGTTTGCCAAAAAAATACTTGACAAATCCTGTGAAAAGATTAATATTTTTTGGTTTTTAAATACTGACCTAAAATCGTAAGTTACAGGAGGCTGACCCCATGTACGCGGTAGTGAACTCAGGCGGCAAACAATATAAAGTCCAACAGGGACAAGTACTAAGAATCGAAAAAATTCCAGGGGATGTCGGCAATCCTGTCACCTTCGAGCAGGTATTGATGTTTTCAGACGGAGAAAACGTCAGTATCGGGCAGCCTGCCCTGAAAGATGTTGCGGTTGAAGGCCATATTGTAGAGCAAGGCAAGGCCAAAAAAATTATCGTTTTTAAATACAAACGGCGTAAACGCTATCGCCGAAAAAGGGGACATCGCCAGGAATTTACAGCCGTACGGATTGACGACATAAAAACAAAAACTCAAAAAAAGTCCGAAACCGGAACCGAACCTGAAGCAAAGGCCAAAAACACGGAATCTGAGACGGCCGCACCGAAAACAGCGCAGACCAAAATGGCAGCGCCCGAAAAAGAAGCTTCGACGAAGGCAGAAACGACGGTGGCGACAACCAAAACATCGACGTCCAAGCAAGAATCCAAATCGAAATAAATCTAGAGGGTCTCAGAACCTTGGAAACGCCCTCAACGGATCAGGAGTTTAAAAATGGCCCACAAAAAAGCAGGCGGCAGCTCTAAAAACGGCCGCGACAGCAACGCACAAAGACGCGGCGTCAAACGCTATGGCGGAGAATCGGTAAAAGCTGGCAATATATTGGTGCGACAACTGGGAACCAGAATCCATCCCGGTGAAAATGTTGGCATGGGTAAGGATTATACCCTGTTTGCCAAGATAGACGGTACCGTGTCCTTTGAAAGAAAAGGACGCGCACGCAAAAAAGTCAGCGTTTATGCAGCGTGAAATTTTTTGATGAAGCGTTCATTACCGTTCAATCTGGAGACGGCGGACGTGGATGTGTGAGTTTCAGGCGTGAAAAATTCATACCACGGGGCGGTCCGGATGGCGGAGATGGGGGCAAGGGCGGTGATGTGATTTTAAAAAGCACATCGCAACGACGTACCCTATACCCGTTTCGATTTAGGCGCGAGTTCAAAGCGAAAAACGGTGGCCACGGCCAGGGTCGCCGCAAGACCGGTAAAAAGGGTGAAGATCTGATCATTGAAATTCCGCCGGGAACGCTCATCAAAGATGCAGAAACCAATGACCTTCTAAAAGATTTTACCCAACCCGGCGACGCTTTTATCATTGCCGAAGGCGGCCGGGGAGGTCAGGGCAATCATCGATTTAAAACATCCACCCACCGTGCACCGCGATTTGCTCAGCCCGGCGAACCCGGCCAATTTCTGAAACTCAAGCTCGAACTCAAACTCATTGCTGATGTGGGGCTCATCGGTCTGCCCAATGCCGGAAAATCAACCCTCATTAGTGCCATTTCTTCGGCAACCCCTAAAGTTGCGGATTATCCCTTCACGACCCTGACCCCCAATCTCGGTGTGGTTCAAACCGGCGGGGGCAAACCGTTCGTCGTGGCCGATATACCCGGATTGATCGAGGGTGCCCACAAAGGAGCCGGCCTTGGCACCCGTTTTTTGCGCCATATCGAACGTACCCATATTTTGGTTCACCTAATAGATACTTCGACCATCGATACTCAGAACCCCTTGGCAGAATATGAAACCATCAACGCAGAGCTGGCCGGCTATAGCCCGCAGCTGGCGGAAAAACCCCAAATCCTGGTCTTAAATAAAATGGACCTACCTGGTGCGAACCAAACAGCTAAAACACTTCAGGCAATGATCAAGGACCGAGAAATTTTGTTAATTTCAGCACTGACCCGAAAAGGCGTTGGACAGCTGATCTCAACAATAATTGAACGTCTGGATCAATTTCATGGCAATGGACAGTAAATTGAGTTTTGAAGGTGCGAAACGCGTCGTCGTTAAGGTGGGCAGCAACGTGCTGACCGAGGACAATGGTTTAAATTTGAAAGCCATTCGGTCCATTGCCCGCCAAATTTGTCGATTGATCGAAAGCGGACTGGAAGTGATCCTGGTGTCCTCCGGCGCCATGGCTTCGGGTGTAAAAAAAATCGGACTATCCGCAAGACCGGATGAACTTCCCAAACGCCAAGCGGTGGCGGCCATCGGACAGGCCGGCCTGATGATGGAATATGAAAAGGCATTTGGCCGCTATCACCGGAAAGTTGCCCAAATTCTTCTGACCAGCGAAGATCTTTCCAGTCGAAAACGGTACTTAAACGCCCGAAACACCCTTTGTACCCTGTTGTCATGGAAAGTGGTTCCAATTATAAATGAAAATGACACCGTCTGGATTGAAGAGATCAAACTGGGTGACAACGACAATCTGGCTGCCATGATAACCCTGCTGATGGATTCGGATGTGTTGATCAACCTGACGGATATAGACGGTCTTTATAGCAAAGACCCGCGGACGTGTCCGGAGGCGCAATTGATTCCTATCGTTTCCAACATCAGCAAAGAAATTGAAAAACTGGCCGGTGATATACCTGGCGCCTTGGGAACCGGCGGCATGATCAGCAAAATTGAAGCGGCCAGAAAAGTTAATTCCGCCGGGGTGCCGATGGTGATTGCCAGAGGTGACCTGCCCAATATCTTGCTCAAACTGTTTGCCGGTCAAAAACATGGAACTTATTTTGCTCCCAAAAAACAAAAATTGGCCAGTCGCAAGTGCTGGATAGCCTTTTCGTTAAAGCCCAAGGGGGTTCTCAAGATAGATGAAGGCGCCGTGACGGCCGTGTTAAAAAACGGGAAGAGTCTGTTGCCCAGTGGTATTATCGCGGTGCAAGGTGATTTTGGCGTCGGTGCACCTGTAGAATTTCAGAACCGGGCCAATGAATCTGTGGGAATTGGACTGGTCAACTACAGCTCGACTGAAATTCAAAAGATCATGGGCCTGAAATCCAACCACATAAAGCAGGTACTGGGCCATAAATCCTATGACGAAGTTATTCATCGGGATAATCTTGCCATTACAACCGGTTCTGATGTATAAACGGATTAAATGTTTTTCCCATGAAAACCGAAGAATTATGTCTCTATTATCGGAAATAGCCAATGACAATAAATTCAACAATTCAAGAGATGGCTACAGCGGCCAGAGACGCAGCTGGTGAACTGGTCCGAATCAGCACCAATCAGAAAAATGCGGCGTTGTTATCCATCGCAGCATATCTGGAAAAAGAAGCCGATTTCATCAAGGAGGAAAATCGAAAAGATCTTGTCAAGGCTGAAGAAATTGGGCTTTCGGCTGCTATGTTGGATAGATTGACCATCAAAGATACTACCATCACCTCCATGGTTGACGGGCTCAGAGACGTCGAGGCGTTAAAAGATCCTGTCGGCACTATGGGACCGGCCTGGATTCGTCCAAACGGACTTCAAATCGCCCGTATGCGAATTCCACTGGGGGTCATCGGCATCATTTACGAATCGAGACCCAATGTAACCGCGGATGCCGCCGGATTATGCCTTAAAAGTGGAAATGCCGTCATTTTGCGCGGTGGCTCTGAAGCTTTTCATTCTAACCAGGCACTGGCGGCGATTATTGACCGGGCGCTTGACCATGTAGGGATGCCGCCAAAAACCGTCCAGGTAGTACCGATTCGGGATCGTGAGGCCGTCTTGATGCTTTTAAATCAGGCAGAATTTGTGGATCTCATCATTCCCCGGGGAGGCGAGGGCTTAATCCGTTTTGTAGTGCAGAACTCCAAAATTCCGGTATTGAAGCATTACAAGGGTGTTTGCCATGTCTACGTAGACGCAGATGCTGATCTGGATATGGCGCAAGAAATTTCTTTCAATGCCAAGGTTCAGCGTCCCGGAGTCTGTAATGCCATGGAAACACTGCTGGTGCATCATTCGGCCGCAGAATCCTTTTTACCCGCAATGGCAAAGCGGTTTACCGAGGCAGGGGTGGAACTAAGAGGATGTGCCGAGACATGTCGCATACTATCCGATGTCAGGGAGGCACAAGCGTCGGACTGGTCGGCCGAATATCTCGATCTGATTCTCACCGTTAAGGTTGTTGAAAATATGGATGACGCCATCAACCACATAGCAAGATATGCCTCTAAACACACCGACGCCATTGTGACCCGAGATTACGACCGGGCCAGACGCTTCGTACGTGACGTCGATTCATCGGTGGTGCTGGTAAACGCGTCAACACGATTTAATGACGGTGGGCAACTGGGGCTGGGGGCCGAAATTGGCATCAGCACCTCCAAGCTTCATGCATTCGGCCCCATGGGAATTGAAGAATTGACAACCACCAAATTTGTGGTGTTGGGCAGTGGGCAAATTCGCGAATAGGCCGTTAACGGTGATTTTTTGGCAACATGTTGCCAAAATATGAGGCTTAAGGTGTCAGCCCAGCCGCCGACCAAAAACGCGGTCGGTAAAATCGAAAAAGAAATTATAAATAACGATTAACGAATAACAGGCTATTGCAATGCGTATCGGACTCTTCGGCGGAACTTTCAACCCGGTTCACCTGGGGCATCTTCGCGCGGCGCTGGAAGTAAAGGAAGGTTTTGAGTTATCTAAAATTTTTTTAATCCCAGCGGCCCTCCCTCCCCACAAAATACCCGGTGACGTGGTGGATGTCGGCGATCGGCTGCAGATGCTCAATCTGGCACTCGAGGATACAGTCGAAATCAGCGTTTCCGATATCGAATTGAAACGATCCGGACCGTCGTACACCATCGATTCGGTGAAATATTTCAAAAGCACCTTATCTGAAAAATCGCAAATCTACCTGATTATGGGGCTGGATGCCTTCCTCGAGATCGATTCCTGGAAATCATATGATGAATTGCTGCAGCAGGTATCGATCATCGTCATTAATCGTCCAAAAAAAGACCGCCTTTTTAGCGGTGATGGATGGGAACGCCTGGACGAATATTTGACATCCGGCATTTCGGGGGACTACAAATTTTGCGAATCACATTCCTGTTACCAATCCCCTGACAAACAGCCGATTTTTATATTCGAAGTAACTGCTCTGGACATTTCTTCAACCAAAATTCGCAGTCTGATAAAAGCGGGTCGGTCTATTGGATATTTAGTGCCCAGCAAAACGGCGGAATTTATTAAATCCAGAGGACTTTACATATGACAAAAAAAAATGATCCGTCTCTGGATCTTTATATCAAAGCAATTTTGGGCAGAAAAGCCATCAATGTGGTGGTACTTGACGTGGCGGATCTGACCTCCTACGCGGATATTTTTATCATTTGCAGCGGCCGATCAAACCGCCAGGTCAGCGCAATTGCAGATTTTATTAAAACGGAATTAAAAAATCATAACATCATGCCCTTAGGGGTCGAAGGTTCCAAAGATGGTCACTGGGTGCTGCTGGACTATGGACACGTGATTATCCATGTGTTTTATGAACCGGTACGTGAATTTTATGACCTAGAAGGTTTGTGGTCCGACGCCAAACGAATCATGACACCTTCTTTAGAAAAGATACGTCATAGAGGAGCCAATGGTGTCTAACACAATAAAACCCTTCACATTGGTTACCGATTTTATCACCGGCAAAGATGTTCCCAATATCGGGGCTGAAGAGAACCGTCAGGCGGTCGAACGGTTTTTGGTAGAGAAAAAAGGGTACTTGAAAGAAGATATCCAAATTGACGTTGATATTGAAATGACCGTGGCCGGCGAGTCATACCGATCCCAGCTGGATCTGGTGGTGACTACAGACGGCGGAAAAACCAAATTTATGGCGATCCGGTGTGCCGCAGGATCTTTAGGATCGCGGGAAAGGGAAATCGTGGCAGCTGCCAGATTGCTGGATGACTGCCTAATTCCATTAGCGGTGGTTTCAGATGGCAAAACAGCCATTGTGCTGGACACCGCGAGCGGAAAAAAGACAGGCGATGGGCTGGATGCAATTCCTTCAAAAAAAGAGGCTATCATAAAATTAGACTCCCTTGAGCTTCAGCCTTTCCCGGTACATCGACGGGAGAAAGAAAAACTGATTTTCCGGACATACGACAGTGAAAACGTAAACGTACAGAGAAACATATAGCGAGAGCAAACTCACATATGACCATATAGTAATGCTGCTTTTCGGCGACTATGACATCCCACTCGCCGACCTCCCTTCTGCGTTACCCGATGCGCCTGCGCCATGCTCTCTGCATCACACTCCAACCACCAAATTCAGTACTCTGAATTCTTTCCTCTGTCATCTGTCTTCGGTCAACCATCGTCCGATAACCTATTCCAGGCCGCTTTGGCTCTGGCCTCCCGGTCACGGCTATCTCCGCCAGATTCAATTTTTCTACCCGCTGAAGGGCGGCTGCCGCGTAACCGCGCGACCCTCTCTTCCAACGGCGGATGCGTGGAAAATAAACTCATCATGCTTTTTCCGGACAACGGGTTCACGATAAACATGTGAGCGGTGGATGGGTTGGCATTCATGGGCAACCTTTTTGAATAGGCCCCTAATTTTTCCAGCGCGCGGGCAAGTCCTTCCGGGTTGCCGACAAAGCTTGCTCCGGTGGCATCGGCCAGATACTCCCGGGAGCGGGAAATGGCCATTTGAATGATCATGGCGGCCATTGGGGCAATGATCGACATCGCAATCAAGCCGATGAATCCGGCCCCGCCTCCTCTATCATCACCACCGCCGACACCCCGAAATATAGATGACCACCGAGCCATACTGGCCAGAACCATAATGGCGCCGGCCATGGTTGCCGCGATGCTACCGATCAGAATATCCCGATTTTTGACATGGGCCAGTTCGTGGGCCAATACGCCGGCCACCTCATCAGGATTCATTATGCTGAGCAATCCTTCCGTAACCGCAACAACGGCATTCGCCGGGTTTCTACCAGTAGCAAATGCATTGGGGGCCTGCTGGGGAATGATGTATAGCTTCGGCATGGGAAGCCCCGCCCGCTGGGTCAGACGCTGAACCGTTTCATACAGTTCTGGTTCCTGCCCCGGAGTCACTTCGCGGGCGCGATACATTTTGAGTACTAATTTATCGGAATACCAATAACTGAAAAAATTCATACCAGCGGCAATTAGGAGTGCGATCATCATGCCCTGACGGCCGCCCAAAAGCTGTCCGATCCAAATAATAAGAGCAGTCATCGCCGCCAATAAAACAGTCGTTCGAATCTGGTTGCTCATCCAACTTTCTCCTATTTTGATTGAATTTTATGAATTGGCAATGAGCCGGCGTTTCGATTTTTATTTATTACAACCTGCGGAAATCGAATCTGGTCACTCCGTATAAAAGATAAATACAGATCTAATAAGCGCAACCGATATTTTTTTCATTTACTGAATTCACCTCAGTCAAAGCGCACTTTGAATCGACCTTAACAAATTAGATAACAATTAAGTTTATTTATTAGATAAATAATAATTATTATTTGAACTAATTTTAATGCTTTTAAAAAATTAATTAATAAATTATACTTATCTTATTATTTCAGTTTATTAGATTATATTAGTTGACATGGTCGCAACCATATCATACGTGTCTAAAATAAGAGAACATATACGTAAAAATAGTTATATAGAACCAAATATGGCAACATATAATATCTCATCGAAAAATTGGGTAGCATCTATCATCGACTGTTTCTGATCCCTAGCTCCGACAACTGCATCCGGAAAAACGCCATATTTTAAAATGAACCGCTAGTGTAAAAGGTTGAAATATGGAGAACGCCAAACAGAACTTAAAATTAATCGACATGCATTCCAAGGTTAGCAATCGGAAAGAAACAGAAATTCCCCTCAAAATTTCTGCAGGTCGGAAAATTCATGCGCTGAACAATAGCAATCTTAGATCCGATCCTCCCAAGCGATCCCAAACCGAAAAAAAGGTTGGCAAAGCGCAGCTGATCAACAAATTGAATTTCGTCAATTTCCAGGACGGCATCGTCCTCATCGGTTTAACGCACCGTCGATACGATAAGGCAATTTCACTCAGAGCGACCCCCCAGCCCTGCAATAGCGATCTGGCTGAATGCCTATGGGCCGATGACAAAAACGTAAGCAAGATAATCCAATCATACGTATTTCGAAATCTAATCATCCCCAATGGCCAAACATTGCTGAAAGTCGTGCCCGAACTGCTCAGAATAGATGACAAAGGCATCAGCGTCCTTCTTCCGGACAACGGCAATGAAATCACATATCGAAAAGTTAGGCGCTATCCATGCCGGGGCATATCCGCGCAGCTGATCCAAAGCAGCTCTGTTTTTACAGGCTCGCTCGTCGATTTCAACGGCTATTCATTTAATGTGAAGCTCAGGGCCGTCCCTCCTCAAACCTTTGAATGGCTAAATCCAGAACATTCGGCCAACATCATTCTATCGGATGGAGCGGTTACCATTTACTCTGGTGAATGTAAAATTATTCGATATTTCCAGGAGGTCAACACCAGAAATTACATTCTCAAGCCGGTTAAGCAGGACATCCAGCGTTTCAGGCAAAAAGAATATCGCAGTGAACGGCATCAACTAACGCCATCGCCTAATATAGCCTTCGAGCATCCGTTTACCAAAAGAAAGCTTGACCTCAAAGTTGTGGACCTGTCTGGTTCCGGGTTTGCTGTGGAAGAAGACGAGCGCAAAACGACATTGCTGCCCGGCATGATTTTGCCCGAACTGTCACTTAATTTTTCAGACAACTACCATATTAAATGCAGTGCTCAGGTTGTTTACCGCAAACCGGTTGTTGAGTCCAACGACGACAAGTGGGTCAAAAGCGGGGTGGCGTTGCTGGATATGGATATTCAGGATCATCTCAAGCTCATCGCTTTACTACATCAGACCAAAAATAAAAATTCTTATATATGCAGTCACGTGGATCTCGATGCACTATGGAATTTCTTTTTTGAGACCGGTTTTATTTATCCCGATAAATACGCTGCCATTCAGAAAAATAAAAAACAGATCAAAGAAACTTATGCCAAAATTTACACCCGCAATCCTCACATAGCCAGGCACTTTATTTACCAGGACAAGGGCACTATCTACGGTCATATGGCCATGATTCGTTTTTATGAAAAGGCTTGGATGATTCATCACCATGCCGCCAGAAAATCCAGTGCTAACAAGGCAGGTTTGATTGTACTAGATCAAATCGGAAACATGATTAACGACTCTCACCACCTCTATTCAATGCACATGGATTATATAATCTGCTATTATCGTCCGGATAATAAATTTCCCAACCGGGTATTCGGTGGGGCGGTCAGGAGCATAAAAGATCCCAAGGGCTGTTCGCAGGATGGCTTTGCTTATTTTCATTTCAACAGCCGAACAAGGCCGTCGCCGGACTTGCCGGACCGCTGGCGGCTATCTGAAACCCGACCGGAAGATTTAGAAGAATTGGCAGACTTTTACAATCACACGTCAGGTGGGCTTATGTTGGAAGCCATCGATTTGAAGCCTGGAAAAATGAACGGCAGCGATCTCGGCGATGAATATCGTCAACTGGGTTTAACCAAGTTACGCCGTCTTTACTCTTTGAAAAAAAACGGGCAACTTAGAGCGGTTTTAGTGGCCAATTTATCGGATATTGGTTTAAATCTCTCTGACATCACCAACTGCGTCAAAGTATTCGTGACGAATAAAGCGGAACTTAGCGCCGGTATTTTAGAGGCAGCCATCGTAAAAGTGGCAGAGCGCACCGGGAAAGAAGATTTTCCGGTGCTGCTTTATCCGGAGTCCTTTGCGGGCGAACAGGAAATACCAAATAAAAAAATATACAATCTTTGGATCTGCAGTCTGCAATACTCGGATCCTTACTTCAAGTATTTGAGACGTCTGTTGAGATTTATTTAAGGTTTTACGCCTCGGCAGGCAATTAATGGCGTATAGGTGAATATTCTTGGGTCACGGAAGAAAATGTTGAACTCGTCCATAAATGCGTCAAAATCTCCACCATATTCCTCAAAGGGATAACCTGACTTTCTCCCAGCAATTCCCGCTTTTTTGATCCAGTTGAATTTTTCATTCTCTTTTAGTTCGCCAAATATCAAATTATGGGGACTCAGCATAACATTGATGTCTTTGAAGCCTAAATCATAAAGAAAAGAGTATAGTTTTACACCGACATAGGGATCAAAATTGCAATTTTTTTCAAGACAACTCATCAGGCCGGCAACAGCCCTGTCAAGTCGTTCCGGCAGACCGAAATAGCGCAGGCAGTTGCAATCCAGATCGATCAGGCAGAGGATACCGCCAGGGTTGAGAATCTTGATAATATTTTTCGCGATATCAAAACTTCCGCTAAGATAGTATTCCAGGACAAAACGCACCCAGATAAAATCAAAGCGCCCTAGATCACCAAGGGGTTCGCGGATGTCGGCAGTTAGGTACTCGATACCGTCATCGCTGTAATGGGTTTTGGCATATTCAATCCGCTGCTCGGCGATATCGACGCCGACGGTCCGGCCCTTTGGCTGAGCAAGCCGGTTTAAATGAAAAGTGGTTTTACCGGCTCCACAACCCAAATCTGCTACCCGCATGCCGGGTCGGATGCCGGCCCACAATGCTTGCGCTTCAACTGTTTTAGCGTCGGTCTTGACATCCAGCCGCAGCGCCTCCTGATCACCTTCCATTAAATATTGGCCTTGGTTCTTCATGGGGTTAAGCGGCATTTGTCATCACCAATTTTTACGGTTATTGTAAAAAATATTGTAACTGTTGGATATATATTGAAATTTAGTATATTGCCGCCAATTTGTCAATCTAATCTGTTGATTGGCTGGAAATTACCTGATGAAAACGACTAGTGACTTAAATACTTGAAACTACCACTTGAAAATATTAGGATCCCCTGTTAATGCAGCATAGGCTGAAAGTTTCAACGTTCCAGGTTGAAAAACCCAAACAGCCTATATTATTGCGATAATCAGGACACTGGTTACTGGATGCTGGAAAAAAATGTCGATCGCGCAGCCTAGGCCCTTAGGCTACGTGTCGACCCATTCGTATTTGTAAAGTCAAAAAAACACCTTATATTGCATGTGGGTTTTGAATAATCCCGATAATGGCCAAAGGAGCAAAGATTATGACGGATCATTTAGACGATGAAAATAATGAAGAAAATGAAAAGAGCTTTGCCGAGATGCTTGATGAGTACAGTCCCGGGTCTGAGGCCGCGGTGGGAATTGGCGATAAAATTTGCGGTAAAATTATTTCCATTGGCAGGGACTCCGTTTTTGTCGATACGGGCTCCAAAATCGACGGCGTCGTAGACAAGGCTGAACTGCTCGATAAAGATGGAACGTTGGCGCTCCAAGAAGGCGACGTACTGGAGCTGTATGTTGTGGCCCTGTCTGAAGAAGAGATCAAATTGTCCAAGGCAGTATCGGGTATCGGTGGGCTTCAGATGTTGAAGGAAGCCTATGATAAAGCCGTCCCTGTAGAGGGTAAAATCCTGGAAACCTGCAAGGGGGGAGTCCGCGTTGAAGTTCTGCAACGCAAAGCATTCTGTCCGATAAGCCAATTGGACCTCGATTTTGTCGAGGATCCAGCGGATTATGTGGCCAAAACGTTCGATTTTTTAATTACAACCTTCGAAGAAAACGGTAAAAATATTATCGTTTCCAGACGTGCGCTGCTCGCCCGGGAACTGGAAAAGGCCAGAAAGGCATTTTATGAAACCCTAAGTGTCGGAAATGTCTTGAACGGCTCCGTCACCAGGATAATGCCTTTTGGTGTTTTTGTGAAGCTGTCCGAAGGGGTTGAGGGAATGGTTCATATATCAGAGCTCAGCTGGTCAAAAATTGCGCAACCCGAAGCCATGGTCAACCTAGCAGATACCGTCCAGGTTAAAGTCATCAACATCGAACCCGATAAAAGGCCCGGACTATTGAAAATCAGTCTGTCAATGAAGCAGCTCATCGAGGACCCCTGGGAACGCGCCGGCGAAAATTTTCATGAAGGTCAGAAAATATTGGGAACCGTCACCCGTTGTACAAATTTCGGCGCTTTCGTGGAAGTTGCCCCCGGCATCGAAGGATTGGTCCATATCAGTGAAATGAGCTATAAAAAGCGGGTGTTAAAGCCTGAAGACGAAGTTTCCACCGGTGAAACCGTGTCGGTTCTGATCAAAGAAGTTGATCCTGCAAAAAGACGTATATCCTTGAGTATCAGAGACGCCGAGGGCGATCCATGGATCAACGTCTCAGAAAAATACAGGACCGGCCAGGCCCTGGAAGGCATTTTGGAAAAAAAAGAAAAGTTCGGCTACTTTATCACCCTGGAGCCCGGTATCACCGGGCTTCTTCCGAAGTCCAATATTCGTAAACTCAGCGAACCGGGTCTCGTAGAAAGGCTGAAAGAAGGTGATTTGATACCGGTTGTTATTGAAGCCATACAGCCCGCCGAAAGAAAATTAACCCTGGCGCCCGCCAATACGGCCGATGAGCAAAACTGGCAAGCCTTTGCCGACAGATCAAATTCCGCTATGGGGTCTTTGGGCGAAAAATTACAGCATGCGCTGTCCAAGAAAAAAAACCTGTGAAATGAAAATCATAGAAGCAAAACAAGTGACAAAAACCTACACCGTTGATCACCGGGAAATTCGCGTACTAAACGATGTGTCGCTGTCCGTATCCGAGAGTGAATTCTTGGTTGTTGAGGGAAACAGCGGCAGCGGAAAAACGACCCTGCTAAGCTTGCTCTCGGGACTTGACAAACCAACGTCCGGGCGGGTTTATCTGCAGGATAAGGATATCACCGATAAATCCGAAGATGACCTTGCCCAACTGCGTAAAGATATGATCGGCTTTGTATTCCAGTCTTTTCATCTGATACCTTCGCTGACCGCTATAGAAAACATTATGTTTCCGGCCGAACTCAAACACGACCCGGCAGCCCGCAAGAAGGCCAAGAACCTGTTGCAGCGCATGGGATTAGACAAACGAAGCACCAATTTCCCGCACCAGCTTTCGGGCGGCGAGATGCAACGCGTGGCCATGTGCCGGGCGTTGATCAACAACCCAAAGATAATTTTTGCCGATGAACCCACCGGCAATCTGGATTCTGAAAACGGTCACGCCATCCTTGAATTGCTACTTGATTATCAGAAAGAATCCCGCACTACACTGGTCCTGGTAACCCACAGCATCAACATCGCCAAGATGGCAGATCGGATGATCTTCCTTCAGGACGGTCGGATTACTTCCGGGTAAGTATTTAAATAAACATAAGGATACTAGATAGAGTAAGCGATGTCTTTTTCCTTTTCCAGCAACCAGCATCTATAGGCTTTAAGCAGCAAATTTAATAAATGCATCCAAATTCGTCGGCTAGAGGCAGAACATCACTCGAATGAAAAACAGCTTTATTCATATCCAATTTATCATACGCCAGATTATAAGATCACGGAGGCAGGGTTTTGTTTTTCTGCTGTGCGTGGCCCTGTCCATTGTTACCCTCATATCTTTAAATGGTTTTTCTGACAGCGTGCGAACGTCCATGCAAAAAGATGCGAAGAAACTGAATGCGGCAGATATTATCATTCACTCGCATCACGATCTATCACCAGCCGTCATCGACGCTGTTGCCCAGCTGGAGGCCGGTCACGAAATTGAGGCCACCCGGGTCTGGGAATTTTATTCAATGGTACGCCCTCAAAATAATCAAGGCGCTTTGCTGGCCAAGCTCAAAGTGATTCAAGCAGGCTATCCCTTTTACGGCAAAGTGGTACTGAAATCAGGTCGAGACTTCAGCCGGGCGCTAACCAAGGGCAGCATCATTGTGGCTCCGGCCTTGCTGGACCGTCTTAAACTTGATGTCGGTCACCAATTACACGTGGGCAATGCCGTCCTAAAAATCAGCGATGTGGTACTTACGGAACCGGATCAGCCAGTAAATTTTTTCTTTCTGGGGCCCCGCATTTTTGTTTCTGCCGATGACCCTAGCCAGCTGGACCTCTTGACCAAAAGAAGCCGGGTCACCTACAACTATTTAATCAAGGTTTTTGATCAAAACCGCATCGACACTATTGCAAACCGTTTAAGAGCCGTGGCCGATGAAGAATTGGAGCGTGTTGATACGTTTCAAACGGCAAGGTCCGGGGTAAATCGATTTTTCGACAATCTGCTTTTTTTTCTGAGTTTCATTGGCATATTCACTCTGTTGCTCGCGGGTGTCGGCATCCAAAGTGCTCTGATCGCGCTATTGAAGGAAAATGAAAAAACCATCGCTATCATGAAAACCATCGGGGCCACAAGCCGCTTCTTCAGTCGCCACTATATTCTTATTCTCTCTATTCTCGGATTGGGGGGAACGACGCTGGGACTTGTTGGAGGACTGTTACTTCAAAAAGCCCTGAATGTTCTTTTCGTCGGATTTGTGCCCCCCAATGTGCAATTGCAGATCACCTGGCAAGCAGTTTTCCAGGGGCTTTGTCTGGGCGTACTCGTGGTGGGGCTCTATTCTTTTATCCCACTTTATGGGTTGAAGGACATCAAACCGGTGGCTGTGTTTAGAAAAGAAGCCATCCCGGTGCAGAAAGGGTGGTCTTTTTATCTGATTTCAGGGCTACTGTTCATCTTTTTTCTGATGTTGGTATTCTGGCAGGTCCAGGACATCAAGACCGCCCTATATTTTGTCGGAGGGATCATCCTGCTGATTATCATCACCGCTCTTATGGCCGGAACGGTGCTGTATATCCTGAAGCGACTGAAGGTAAAATCTTTGGTAGTGCGTCAGGCCATCAGAGGTTTGTACCGCCCCAAAAATGCGACCAAACCGATCATCATTACATTGACGGCCTCTCTAACCGTCATTTTTTCAATTTACCAGATCGAACAGAATCTGGATGCCGCCTTTATTCAATCCTATCCTGCCGATGCGCCCAATCTTTTTTTTCTGGACATCCTGCCCGACCAGAAGGAGCGGTTTTCTGATATGCTAGACATGAAGGCCCAATATTATCCGATTATCAGGGCTCGGATTCTGACCATCAACGGCGAAAAAATTAACCGTCAAAAAGAGCGGCGGCGGCGCAGCGACAATCTTGCCAGAACCTTTAACCTCACCTATCGCAACTACCTTTTGGAAGATGAGAAGATTGTCAAAGGCAGCCGCCTTCACAATGACGAATGGTGAGATTTACAGGTATCCGTGATGTATACTGTGGCTAAAATCAAAGATATGCAAATCTGTGATCGTATCACGTTTAACATTCAGGGGGTTCCACTGCAGGCCAGAATTTCCAGCATTCGTACAAGAACCCGGGAGTCGATTCGGCCGTTTTTTTATTTTGTATTTCCCGAACAAACGCTGCGGGAGGCTCCCCAAACCATATTTACTGCCGTAAAAGTTCCCAGAAATCGGATAGCGCTAATTCAATCAAAAATCTCAGCAAACTTTCCCAATATCAGTGCCATTGATGTGACTGAAACCCTTAAGATTTTCACCCAGGTAATGAAAAAATTGTCGTTAAGTGTTCGCTTTTTTGCCCTATTCAGCATCGTTGCCGGCGTTTTAATTATTCTTTCATCTGTTTTAGCTACCCGTTTTGCCAGGATTCAGGAAGCCGTGTATTATAAAATCCTGGGTGCCAAAGGTGCTTTTGTAGCGGCCGTATTTACCCTTGAGAATCTTTTTTTGGGTCTGGTAAGCGCCTCTCTGGCGCTGGTGCTTTCCCAAACCTGTAGTTGGATAATCTGTTCAAAGGTGTTCGAAATTTCCTACAAACCATTTATGGCGAACAGCTTTTTACTGATTGCCGCAACCGTTCTGCTGATTGTCACTGTTGGATTGCTGCCTTCAAGTTCCATTCTGCGTCAAAAGCCGGTTATTTTCCTGAGAAATCAAAGCCAGGAATGAGGTACTGGAATGTCGAGTGACGAATGTCGAATCTAGAATTGAAGTTTTGATATGAATCCGAAAAAAAAATTTGTGTTCATTTTTTTCGTCTCTTTATTGATGGTTATCTTCATGGCGGGATGCAGTGATGAACCAACGCCGCCTTCTGACCCAACACCCCCTGAGCATGAGGGAATTATTGTTGCCGTGGGTGACAGTCTCACCGAAGGATTGGGGGTAGCTGAAGAATTTGCATACCCGGCATTGCTTGAAAAAAAATTGCGATCGGAAGGTTATCATTACCGGGTCATTAATGCCGGTGTCAGCGGAGAGACTTCCAGCGGTACCCTTGCCAGAATCAATTGGATTCTAAAATTGAAGCCGGACATCGTCATCCTGGTCATCGGTGCCAATGACGGCCTTCGGGGCATTGATCCCGAGTTGATCAAAACCAATCTTCTTACATTGGTTAGGACACTCAAAGAAAAAAGTGTGACTGTTTTACTTGGGGGGATGCAAATGGCCCTAAACCTGGGGGAAAAATATGTCTCCGCTTTTGAAGACAATTATCCATTGGTTGCCGAAGAGGAAAAGGTTGACCTAATCCCGTTTTTTTTGACCGGGGTGGCCGCCAACCCCAAACTGAACCAGGCCGACGGGATTCATCCCACGGCAGAGGGATACCGGGTCATCGTCGACCACATCTTCCCGCACGTCGTTAAGGCTATCGAGGCCCACAAAGCGGCATCATTTCAACAGAGCAATGAATGAATTCGCAAATAATGCCTTCCTAAAGAAAATCATGAGAATTGGAATTTTGGTTCATTTTCAGAAAATCAAATATATTTTCAGGCAATAAGGATTTACTTTGAAAATCAGCGACCACCAGCAGAGCATGGCTCCGCGGCCCCTTCGAGTGGCCTACCTGTGCGCCCAGCTTGCTGGTGGTCGCTGATTTGCATGCACCTGCACCGTGCTTGACACCGGCAAGGTGGGTGCCTAAATTAAACCAGTCTGAAGATGCATCAAACCACATTCGGATTTGCTCCGGGCGCCTTTGAAAGGAGAAGAATGATGAAAAAATTTTTAAAATGGGCTGCAATTATTGTCGGATGCCTTGTGGTGGTCATCATTGCCGCCCTGGTTCTCATCCCCATGTTTGTCGATGTCGCAAAATACAAACCGATGCTTGAAGACAAGGTGACCGAAGCAACCGGACGCCCCTTTTCGGTGGGAGATGATCTAAACCTATCCCTCTTTCCCTGGGCCGGCGTATCATTTTCAGATCTACATCTGGGCAACCCGGACGGATTCTCCGAAAAAGATTTTATCAAGGTGAAATCCTTTGAAGCCAGGGTGAAACTGTTACCGCTTCTCAGCAAAGATGTTCAAATCAAGCGCTTTGTGCTAAACGAACCGCAGATCGTCCTGATAAAAAACAAAGACGGACGTGCAAATTGGGAGCAGTCGAAACCAGCGGATAAAGATGCATCCGAAGAGAAAACGCCAGCGACTGAAACGACATCTGATGCCAGGGGAATCCCTCTCAGCGCCCTGACCGCCGAAAATATCTCTATTAACAACGGTTCGGCCCTTTGGGTCGATCACACCACGGACACCAGAAAGGAAGTTACGGATATCGGTTTAGTCTTAAAAGATGTATCACTGAACCGTCCGGTCAATCTTAAATTTTCAGCCCAATTGGACAAAAAACCCCTGTCTCTTGAAGGGGTTGTCGGACCGGTGGGAACAGGCTTGAAAGAGGGAAAAATTGCTTTGGATTTATCTCTGAACGCTTTTAAACAGCTGGCACTGCACCTGAAAGGCAATATTGAAAATCCCATCGGCAGTCCCGGGGTCGATTTGGACATCGAGCTGGCTGAATTTTCACCACGAACGTTGATGTCCGAATTGGGCCAGGAATTTCCCGTGGCTACAACAGATCCGGAAGCCATCAACCGCCTGTCTCTCAAAACGCATGTAAAAGCGGATGCAAAGAACATATCACTGACCAACGGCAATCTGGTACTGGATCAATCGATATTGACGTTTTCTGCGTCAGTGGCTGAGTTTTCGAAACCGAATCTCAAATTTGATCTGGATTTGGATCAAATTAACCTGGATCGATACATGCCGCCCAAAAGCGAGCAACCATCAGGAGAAAAATCGTCAACGCCCGCCAAACCCACCAAGAAGAAAACCGATTATGAACCCTTGCGGCGTTTGATACTCGACGGCGCTCTAAAAATAGCAAAACTTACGGTGAACAAGGCCCAAATTGAAGATGCCGTTGTTCAAATAAACGCCAAAGACGGCATATTCAATATCGATCCTCTGAAATTAAATTTGTATCAGGGAAACGCAGCCGGTAAGGCAGTCTTGAATGTCGCCAAAGACACCCCCCATAGCAATGTAAATCTGCAAATCAATAAAGTCCAGATTAGCCCCTTACTGAAGGATGTCCTGGAAAAAGACTTTTTGGAGGGTGTCACCAGCGCCAACATAAACCTGGCCATGACGGGCGATGATCCTGAAAAAATTAAAAAAACCCTAAACGGCAAGGGCAAGCTGCAGGTCAATGACGGCGCCATTGTCGGCATCGATTTGTCCGCCATGGCCCGCAATGTTGGCGCCGCTTTTGGCTTGGCCGAAAAGGGTGAAAAACGGCCACGAACCGATTTTGCCGAACTTGTGGCACCGTTTACGATCAAAAAGGGTGTTGTCAATACGCCAAAAACCAGCCTTAAATCACCTTTTATACGGATATCCGCCATCGGGACCGCTGATTTGGTAAAAGAAGCCCTTGATTTCCGCGTGGATCCCCAAGCCGTGGCCACGATCAAGGGACAAGGAGACACGACCAAACGTTCAGGCATCATGGTTCCGGTATTGGTATCGGGAACCTTCTCTGCTCCAAAATTTCGCCCGGACTTAAGTGCGGCAACCAAACAGCGCATTGAAAAAGAAATCTTCGAATCCAAGAAGGTTAAAAAAATCCTTAAAAAAGAAGAGCTTAAACCAGTAGAGGAAAAAGCCAAAGGCCTACTCAAAGGTATATTGGGGGATTAATGAAACTGTTTCGACGCCTCCCGCTGATAGCAATCTTATTCTTCGGCCTCTTGTTGGCAGGCTGTGCCGGCCTTGGGAAACAGATAGAGCCGCCGCGTGTTTCATTGGCTGATATTCGGGTGGAGAAATTCACCGGTTTTGAAACGATTTTCCGAATCCAGTTACGGGTCATTAACACCAATGACACGGATCTGAATGTTAAAGGCTTAGAAGCACAGCTTGAGATCAATGGACAACCCTTTGCCGCCGGAGTATCCAACTCGCCTGTAAAAATACCCTCTTTTGGCACGGAGCTCGTGACGGTTACGGTCTATTCATCGGTTATCAATATGTTTAAAAGCGTATACGGCCTGCATGAATCTGAAGAACTCAAATATCGTTTAAACGGCAAGCTCAGAGTGGCAGGTGAC
>JAAUYD010024542.1_pt1 | contig 34198 bp, 38 predicted proteins | sample 7278101 | NCBI WGS metagenome assembly JAAUYD01 (sample SAMN14350128, study PRJNA611818) | marine sediment metagenome | isolation source: surface marine sediment (0.6m) | place: French Polynesia: Moorea | collected 2018-08
CCGCCGACGTCGACGACCTGGCGCTCTCCGAGCTGGCCGAGTTCGACGGCATCGTGATCGTCGAATGGGGCGACGTGGCGGCCTCGACGCTGGGTGACCACCTCGAGGTGCGGCTCCTGCTCGACGACGACGACCATGACCGAGATGACGATGACCGAGATGACGATGCCCGGGACGAGGACGGACCGGGCGAGCCCGTTCGGAGCGATCCGCCCCAGAGCGCCGGTGCGACCGGGTCGGGCACCGACGCGGACGACGACTTCGGACTGCTGAGCGGTCGCACGATCGAGCTGCACGCGACCGGGGGAGCGTGGGCCGGCCGATGGGATCGGCTCGTCGCCTCGGTGGAGGGCTACCGGTGCTGATCCTCGGCATCGAGACCGCGACCCAACAGGTGGGTGTGGCGATCGGCGGCCACGAAGGTGTGATCGCGTCGTTCGAGGTCGCCCGCGGGCGGCGGCACGCCGAGATCCTCACACCGGCGATCGAGTTCACCTGCCGGCAGGCCGACGTCGAGCTGGCCGAGCTCGGCTGCATCGCCGTCGACGTCGGTCCCGGGCTCTTCACGGGCATGCGGGTCGGTCTCGCCGCCGCCAAGGCACTGGCGCAGGCGCTGCGGATCCCGATGATCGGCATCACGTCGCTCGACCTCCTGGCGTTCCCGTGTCGCCACACCGATCGTGTGGTCGTGCCGGTGATCGACGCCCGCAAGGCCGAGGTCTTCTGGGCGATGTACCGCCAGGTGCCCGGCGGGGTGCAACAGGTCAGCACGCCGACGGTCGGCAGCGTCGACGACCTCGTCGCCGACATGCTGGCCCGCAGCCAGGACGTGCTGTGCGTCGGCGACGGTGCCGAGCGGTACCGCGACGAGATCATCGACGGATACCGCTGCGAGATCGCGGGTCCGGTGCACCCCGGCGCCGACGCGCTGGTGCAGCTCGCGCACTCGAAGGCGCTGCGCGAGGACTGGGTGCGACCCGGTGAGATCGAGCCGGTCTACCTGCGGGCGCCCGACGCGCAGATCAACTGGGCCAGCCGGGGGAGCCGGCCATGAGCGTCGTCCCGCGGCGGCTGACGCGAGCCGACGGCAGTGCCGGCGACGGCGTCGTCATCGCGCCGATGCGACGACGCGACGTGAGAGCGGCGTTGCCGATCGAGCAGGCCGCGTACCCGAAGCCGTGGTCGCGGTCGGTGTTCGAGAGCGAGATCGCACAGGTCAAGGACGGCACGCGCTACTACGTCGTCGCACGCCAGGGCAGGTCCGTGGTCGGCTACGCCGGGTTGTGGTTCGTCGACGATCCCGACGGGGCACAGGCGCACGTCACGAACATCGTGGTCGACGATGCCCGCCGCCGTGAGGGAATTGCGCTGCGGATCATGCTGCACCTCGCCCGTGCCGCGATCGATCGGGGGTGTGTGGCGTGGACCTTGGAGGTTCGCGTGTCGAGCGAGGGCGCCCAAGAGCTGTATCGGCGATTCGGGTTCGCGCCGGCCGGCGTGCGCAAGCGGTACTACGAGAACGTCGAGGACGCGATCGTCATGTGGTGCCACGACCTCGCGACCGACGCCTACCTCGACCGGCTCCGCACGCTGGAGGAGGCGCTGTGACCCAGCATCGAGGCAGACCCGACGAATCCACGCTGGTGCTCGGCATCGAGACGAGCTGCGACGAGACCGCCGCCGCGCTGGTCATGGGCGGGAACGACGTCGTCTCGAGCGTCGTCGCGAGCCAGATCGAGATCCATGCCGACTTCGGCGGCGTCGTCCCCGAGATCGCCAGCCGCGCCCACCTCGAAGCGCTCAATCCGGTGGTGGCACGGGCGATCGTCGAGGCGGGCGTCGACGAGGTCCGGATCGACGCCGTCGCCTGCACCTACGGGCCGGGCCTGATCGGGGCGCTCCTCGTCGGCGTGTCGGCGGCGAAAGCGCTCTCGCTGGCGTGGGACGTTCCGTGCGTCGCCGTCAACCACCTCGAGGCGCACCTGTACTCGGCGTTCCTCGAGGATCCGTCGCTCGAGTTCCCGCTCGTCGTGCTGCTCGTGTCGGGCGGTCACACGATGCTGATCGAGATGGAGGGTCACGGCCGGTACCGGATGTTGGGCCAGACGATCGACGACGCCGCCGGGGAGGCGTTCGACAAGGTCGCCCGCTTCCTCGACCTCGGCTACCCGGGCGGCCCGGCGATCGACGCCGCCGCGTTGAACGGCGACCCCGACGCGATCCGCTTCCCGCGGGCGTTGACCGAGGACGCCGACAACCTCGACTTCAGCTTCAGCGGGCTGAAGACGGCCGTGATGAACTACGTGCGCAAGCACCCCGACGTCGCGTCGGCCGACGTCGCTGCGTCGTTCCAGCAGGCGGTGGTCGACGTGCTGGTCTCCAAGGCGCGCCGGGCGGCCCAGCAGGTCGGCGCGACCGGCATCGTGCTGGGCGGTGGCGTCGCGGCGAACTCGCTCCTTCGTGAGGAGATGCTCGGCGCTTGTGCGAACGACGGGGTGAACGGCTTCCTTCCCGGCCGGTCGATGTGCACCGACAATGCCGCCATGATCGCGGCTGCCGGCTGGCATCGCCTGGCGAGCGACGGTCCGTCGGGCCTCGACACCGGCGCCATGCCCAACCTGAAGCTGCCCCTGCTCGATCGGTAGTCGGGTTCCCGTTCCTGGCTGTCACAGCGGGCGAAGCTGAATGGGGCGGGCAGGGCGTTCGAGCCGGGAGTCGATGCCGGGGCACGCGCGTGCGACACTGGAGTCGTGCGCGCGGCGGAGCCATCGGACGTTGTCGGGTGCGAGGCGTGCGACCTGTCGACCGGTCGAGTGCACCCGCCGGGAGGCCGCATCTTCGAGACCTCGGCATGGTTGGTCGAGCACTGCGTCGGACCGATGGGCCTCGGCGCGCTGATCGTCAAGCCCCGTCGACACGTGACCCACGTCGCCGAGTTGAGCGACGACGAGGCCGACGAGCTCGGGCCGCTCCTGAAGCGGGCGTCGAAGATCGCCGGCGACCTCGTCGGCGCCGAGCAGGTGTACAACTGCCTCTGGTCGCATGCCGGCGGTCGGCCGGTCCATCTGCACTACGTCGTGCAGCCCGTCACCGACGACCAGATGACGCGCCACGGTTCGCATGGCCCGCTCCTGCAAGTCGCGATGTTCGTCAACGACGAGCCGCCGCCCGCCGACGTCGTCGAACGGATCGCCGACCGGGCGCGTGCGCTCTTCCGGGAGCCGCCGACGGCGCCCTGACGGCCGGGGCGTCTAGGGGGCTCCGAGGGATCGCGCCGTGTCGCTCAGCGGGACGTCGGTCTTGCGCTGGGGGTACGTGCGCAAGAGCCGGTCGCCCGAGTTGCTGGTGACGCCGAGCCAGTAGTTCTCGTTGCGGAAGTGGTGCAGGCGGTGGTTGCGGGCGAGCCGCCGGTAGTAGCGCGTGCGGCACCGGTACCTCGTGTGCACCAGCAGGTGCACCCACTCGTAGTGGGCGAGGCCGATCGCAGCGAGCGTCCAGGCCGACAGGAACGGGCCGAGCAGCGCCGAGCCCGTGACCCACATCAGCGGGAGTGTCCAGGCCGCCGTCACCAACCCGAAGGCGGTGATGAACACACCGGCGTCGAGCCCGCCGAGCAGCAGCCACTGGATGTCGGTCGGGTCGAGGTGGTGCCGTCGATGACCACTGCCGGTGCCGAGGGTGCGCGACGTCCAGGCGTCCTCGGGTGCGTGGAGCAGGAACCGGTGGATGATCCATTCCACGGTGCCGGTGATCAGCAGGGTCACACCGAGGGCGATGAGGTCGCCGCGGCCGAAGCCGCCGCCGACGACGGCGCGCACAGTGCCGAGCAGCACGGCCGCGGCGATGAGCACCCGCGCCGAGCCGGCCCGGGCGTAGACGCCGAGCGTTTCACGCTTCGTGGACAGGTCGCCGGCCCCAACCGTCCAGGGCGACGTCGCAGGTGCCGTCGTCGATCCGATCCTGCCATCCTGCAGCACCCGGCAGCGCGATGTCGAGCGGCCGGCCGGCCACGACCGGTACCGTGTACGGGTCATGTCGGCCGCAACCACCCGTCACCAGCTCCGGATCGGCGACTTCGCGCCGGTGGCGCCGGTCGTGCTCGCCCCGATGGCCGGCGTGACCAACCGTGCGTTCCGGGCGATGTGCCGGTCGTACGGCCCCGACCTCGTCTACGTCAACGAGATGGTGATGGCGAACGCCGTCGTCCATCGCAACGCCAAGACGATCCGCATGACGAGCTTCGGACCCGACGAGTCGCCCCGCAGCCTGCAGATCTACGGCAGTGACCCCGTCGTGCTCGCCCGGGCGGTGCACCAGGTGTGCGACGAAGGTGTCGTCGACCACATCGACCTCAACTTCGGCTGCCCGGCGGCCAAGGTCACCCGCAAGGGCGGTGGCGCAGCGGTGCCCGCCAAGCCGAACCTCCTGCGGGCGATCGTGCGGGCCGCCGTCACGGCCGCGGCGCCGTACGGCGTCCCCGTGACGGCCAAGTTCCGGATGGGCCTGTGGGACGACCTGCGCACCGACCTCGACACCGGCCGGATCTGCGCCGACGAGGGCGTCGCGTGGATCGCGCTGCACGCCCGCACGGTCGAGCAGCACTACGCCGGCGCGGCCCGCTGGGACGCCATCGGCGAGCTCAAAGCGGCGGTGCCCGAGATCCCCGTGCTCGGCAACGGCGACATCTGGGAGGCCACCGATGCCGTCGCGATGATGGCGCGGACCGGCTGCGACGGCGTCGTCGTGGGTCGCGGCTGCCTGGGTCGCCCGTGGCTGTTCGGCGACCTGATCACCGTCCTCGCCGGCGGCGTGGCGCCACCGTCACGATCTCTCGGCGAGGTCACCGCTGCCATGGCCCGCCACGGCCGACTGCTCGTCGAGCACTTCCGGGGCCACGGCGGCGAGGACTACGCACTCCGCGACTTCCGCAAGCACACGTCGTGGTACCTCTCGGGCTATCCCGTCGGCCCGGCGGTCCGGCGGCGTCTCGCCCAGGTCTCCAGACTGACCGAGCTCGACGAGGAGCTGGGCCGACTCGACCCGGCGATCCGCATCGTCGAGGGTGGCGAGCGCATCAAGCGCGGCCACACCAACGGGCCGATCAAGGTCGCGCTGCCGGCGGACTATCTCACCGATCGCTCCGAGCTCGTCGTGCCGGACGACGGACGCGTCATGGCGCTGTCCGGCGGCTGAGCCAGCCACTTCGGAGCTGCTCGTGCCGACATCGCTCGTGCTCGCCTCGTCGTCCCCCCGGCGACACCAGCTGCTGCGCAGCATCGGTCTCGACTTCGAAGTCGTGGCGGCCGATGTCGACGAGACGCGACGCGACGGCGAGCCGCCGCTCGACTACGTCACCCGGATCGCCGAGTCCAAGGCCCTGGCCGTCGTCAACCGGATGGGCATCGCAGCGGCGGGCGACGTGGCGGTGCTGGCCGCCGACACCACCGTGGACGTGGACGGCGAGGTGTTCGGCAAGCCGGCCGATGACGCCGACGCCCGCCGCATGCTGGAGCAGCTGTCCGGCCGCACCCATCGGGTGCACACCGCGATCGTCGGCTGGCGCATGACCGGCATGCACCGCGCCCTTGCCACGACGGACGTCACGTTCGTCGACCTCGATGCCGCAGCGATCGACTGGTACCTGTCGATCGGCGAGCACCGCGACAAGGCCGGGGCCTACGGCATGCAGGATGCCGCCGGCGCGTTCGTCGAGCGCGTCGACGGCAGCCCGACGAACGTGATCGGCCTGCCCCTCGCCCAGACCATCGCCGTGCTGCGGGCGTGCGGCATCGAGGCAGCCAGCGGCTGAGCGCGGCACAGCCGGGCGGCCCGCCGATCCGGGCGCTCTTGTGCTCCGGGTCCGCCGGGTGTTCGATGAACGCGTGAGGGTTCCCGGTGCGGGATCCCGGCGACACGTAGCGGGAGGTCGTCATGGGGATGATCGGACGTGTGCTCGCCGTGCTGGTCGTCGCGCTGGTCCCGTCCGCGACCGCACGCGCGCGGACCGATGGGTTCTTCCTGGACGTGAGCGCCCATCCCGACCGCGTGGTGCCTACCGGTTCCGACGTCCGCGTCACCGTCGGGCTGCACGCCGCAGGCGATCCGGAGTTCACGATCACCGCGGTGATGAGCGATCGGTTCGGTGACGTTGCCGATGCCGCCAACCCCGCGTTGGTCGACACGAGCTGCGTCGTGCCCTCGACACGCCTCCCGGGCGATCCGGTTCCGCCGCCCTACGAATGGGCATGCTCCTACATCGTCAACATCGCCGGTGGCCTGGGCACGGTCGTCGACACCGTGACGGTCCTGTTGACCCTTCCGGACACGACCGAGCTCACGGTGTTCGACGACGTCTCGGTCTCGATCTCCGATGCCTCGGGAGCGATCCGGGGCACGATCGTCGACGACGTGACCGGGACGCCCGTCGCAGGTGTCCACATGATGGCGATGGGCCCGACCGGGGCCGAGATGTCGACCGATGCGGCGGGCCGTTTCGACCTCCAGGGCCTCGAGCCGGGCGACTACCAACTCGTGGCCGGCAACAACGTCACGATGATCCCATCCGAGTACGCGCGCGAGTGGTACGACGACGCGCCCGACATGGCGTCGGCCGACGCAGTGACCGTTGTGGGTGGGGAGGCCACCACGCTGACGTGGGGGCTGAGCCTGGGCGGCGTGATCGAAGGCGCCGTGACCGACGAGCTGACCGGAGCGCCGCTCGCGGGCGCCCGCGCGGTGTGGGTGGCCGTGATGCCCGACGGTGACTGGGAGGGTTCGTTCGTCGAGGCGGCCGACGCCGATGGCGCCTACCGGATCAGTGGGCTGCACGAGGTCGGCGTGCTCGTGTGCTTCAGAGCGCCGGGCTACGTGCCCGAGTGCTGGAACGACGTCCCGTGGGCCTCCGGCAGCGGCTTCAACTTCGGTGGGGACCAGATCGCAGCCGCCCCCCGCACCGTGATCTCCGGCATCGACGCCGCCCTCACGCCGGACGCCCCGGCGACCACGACCACCGCGCCGGTCACGACCACCCTGCCGACCACGACCACTGCGCCGGTCACGACCACCCTGCCGACCACGACCATCCAGCCGGCACCGACGACGACGTTCGTGCCGGCTCCGGTGAACGTCCTGCCCGCCACGGGCGGCAACGGCGCGCATCTCACGATCGTGGCCCTGGGGGCGGTGATCGTCGGTCTGGTCGCCGTCGCGGCGGCGCGGCGTCCCCACCGTCGGGCGTGTGAGGGACCGTGACACCTTGGGCCCGAGTGCTATGCACTCGAAGATGGAGATCGACGGGACGACGTGGGTCGTGACCGGCGCTTCGGCCGGCATCGGTGAGGCCATCACGCACGAAGCCCGCCGGCGCGGCGTGACCGTGATCGGTGTCGCCCGCCGGGAAGGCGTCGAGGTGCGGGCCGACCTCGCTGATCCCGAGGTCGTCGAGGGCCTCGTCGAGCGGATCGAGGAGGAGCACGGGCCGATCGACGTCTGGGTCAACAACGCTGGTGTCGACGCCCGTGGACCCTTCCTCGACGCATCGGCCGACGACGTTCGGGCGATCCAGCAGATCAACCTCGCCACCCCGATCGAGCTCTGCCGCCAGGTGATCCCGCGCATGGTGCGGCGCAACGGCGGCCACGTGGTCAATGTCAGCTCGATGGCGTCGGTCGCCGCCTTTCCGGGCATCGTGTTGTACGGCAGCACCAAGGCGGGGCTCTCCGCCTTCCACCGCGTGCTGCGCACGGAGCTGGGGCGCTCGCCGGTCGGGCTGACGATCGTCGAGATCGGCCCGTCCCCGACCGACATGCTCGACCGCGCATACGCGCACCCGCCGACCGAGCACGGCTTCCGCCGCCTCCGCCGGCTGTTGGTGCTGCCCGAGGTGGATCGCGTGCGGGTCGCGACGGAGGTCGTCGACGCGGTGGAGGCCGGTCGTGCGGCCGTACGGCTCCCGCGCCGGATCGCGCCTGCGGCGTGGGTGGTGTCGGTGCCGCAGCGGCTGGTCGACCTGCTCACGTTGGACCGCCCCGACGCCGCAGCCCGATGACGCGCCCGGAGCGCCGGCCTGCGCCGGGCGCACCTCGACGGCAGCGCGTGTCGTCGCGATCGACGCATTAGCACTCTCGGCCTCCGGTTGCTAACGACCCGGCGCAGCGTCTAACATTGGCACTCGCTCGGGCCGAGTGCTAACGGCCCTGAACGCACCCGAATCCCCTGTGACACGCCAACGGAGGCATGCACCCATGAACCTGAAGCCGCTCGATGACCGCATCGTCGTCAAGCCCAACGAGGCCGAGACCCAGACCGCATCGGGTCTCGTGATCCCCGACACCGCCAAGGAGAAGCCGCAGCAGGGCTCGGTCCTCGCCGTCGGCCCCGGCAAGCGTGCCGAGTCGACCGGCGAGATCATCCCGCTCGACATCAACGTCGGCGACACGGTGCTGTACTCGAAGTACGGCGGCACCGAGGTCACCCTCGACGGTGACGAAGTACTCGTGCTCAACGGTCGTGACGTGCTCGCGATCGTCGAAGGCTGATCAACCCCCACCCAGATTCGAGGAACTGATTCCACATGACCAAACTGCTCCACTTCGACGATGACGCACGTCGCTCGCTCGAGGCCGGCGTCAACAAGCTCGCCGACGCCGTTCGGGTGACGCTCGGGCCCAAGGGCCGCAACGTCGTGCTCGACAAGAAGTTCGGCGCGCCGACGATCACCAACGACGGCGTGTCGATCGCCAAGGAGATCGAGCTCGACGACCCGTTCGAGAACATGGGCGCCCAGCTCGTGAAGGAGGTCGCCACCAAGACCGACGACATCGCCGGTGATGGCACCACCACCGCCACCGTGCTCGCCCAGGCGATGATGCGGACCGGTATGAAGAACGTGGCCGCCGGCGCCAACCCGATGGCGGTCAAGAAGGGCATCGAGAAGGCCGTCGCCGCAGCGGTCGAGTCGATCCAGAGCCAGGCCAAGGACGTCGACGACAAGAGCGACATCGCCAACGTCGCCACCATCTCGGCGGCCGACTCGTCGATCGGCGCGGTCATCGCCGACGCCATCGACAAGGTCGGCAAGGACGGCGTGGTCACGGTCGAGGAGTCGAACACGTTCGGCACCGAGCTCGAGTTCACCGAGGGCATGCAGTTCGACAAGGGCTACCTGTCGCCGTACTTCGTCACCGACCCCGACCGTCAGGAAGCGGTGTTGGAGGACGCGTACATCCTGCTCAACCAGGGCAAGATCTCGTCGGTCCAGCAGATGCTGCCGGTGCTCGAAGGCGTCATGAAGACCGGCAAGCCGCTCGTGATCATCGCCGAGGACATCGAGGGCGAGGCCCTCGCCACGCTCGTCGTCAACAAGATCCGCGGCACGTTCAACGCGGCGGCCGTCAAGGCGCCGGGCTTCGGCGACCGCCGCAAGGCGATGCTGCAGGACATGGCCGTCCTGACCGGCGGCCAGGTCATCAGCGAGGACGTCGGCCTCAAGCTCGAGAACACCACGCTCGACCTGCTCGGCACGGCCAAGCGCATCATCATCACCAAGGACAACACCACCATCGTCGACGGTGGCGGGTCCGAGGACGACGTCGCCGGCCGCATCGCGCAGATCAAGACCGAGATCGACAACACCGACTCGGACTGGGATCGTGAGAAGCTCCAGGAGCGCCTCGCCAAGCTGGCCGGCGGCGTCGCCGTCATCCAGGTCGGCGCGGCGACCGAGGTCGAGCTCAAGGAGAAGAAGCACCGCATCGAGGACGCCGTGTCGTCGGTTCGTGCCGCGATCGAGGAGGGTGTGGTCGCCGGTGGCGGCACCGCCCTGATCCGTGCCCGTGGCGCCGTGCAGACGGTCGCCGACGGCCTCGAGGGCGACGAGCAGACCGGTGCCCGGCTGGTGTGGGAGTCGCTCGTGGCCCCGACCCGCAACATCGCGGAGAACGCCGGCCTCGAGGGCTCGGTCATGGTGCGTGCGGTCGAGGCCGAGACCGGCACCAACGGCCTCAACGCTGCCACCGGCGAACTCGAGGACCTCATGAAGGCCGGCATCATCGACCCGGCCAAGGTCACTCGTGCGGGGCTGCAGAACGCCTCGTCGATCGCCGCGCTGGTACTCACCACCGAGGCCCTGGTCGCCGACAAGCCCGAGCCCCCGGCTCCGATGGGCGGCGGCGGCATGGACCCGATGGGCGGCATGGGCGGCATGATGTGACGGTTGGTGTCTGACACCATCTGTAACGCCTGACGACGGCCCGGGGCTCCGGCCCCGGGTCGTTGCGCGTCCGGGCGGGTAGGTTCGCCCCGTGGGTGAGCGTGCGATGCGGCCGTTCTGGGTGCACCAACTGGCGGAGTACCTGATCGGCATCTCGCTCGTGGCGCAGGGGATGCAGGATCCCGAGCCGCTCGTGCCGGCCATCGCCGGTGCCGTCGTGATGGTCAACGCGTCGATCGTGCGTGGCCCGCTGGGGGCGTTCAAGATCGTCGGGCGGGCAACGCACCGCTGGCTCGATCTGATCGTGATCGTCGGGATCCTGGTCGCCGCCGTGCAGCCGTGGATCGACGTCGAGTTCACCGGCCGGCTGGTGATGCTCGTGATCCTGGTGCCGCTCGGGTTCCTGTGGTTCTACACCGACTGGGCCGAACGCAAGGACCGCAAGCAACGACGCGCCGAGAAGGCCGGCCCCAAGGGTGAGGAGCTCGGCCGCTCCGCCGGCCGCATGGCCGGCAACGCCTACAAGGCCATCAAGAAGCGGGCTGAGTAGCGGCCGCGCGCGCCGCCTCGAGCTTCTCGGTGGTGAGCTTGGCCCGTCCGAACAGGAACAGCCCGGCGTGCACCACGGCGACCGCGAACCACGTCGAGCGCAGGGCGAGATCGCGGTCGGCGAGACCCTCGACCAGGAACACCAGCACGCCGCCGATCGCGGCACCGATCGGCATCATCCCCCATGCGAAGAACCGGTAGACGCTGTTGACCCGGCCGAGCAGGTGCTCGGGGATGATCGTCTGGCGGAGGCTGACGGTGATCACGTTCCACAGGATCCCCAGGAACGCCTCGATCCCCAGCAGCACGAGCACGGCCGGCCACCAGGCGATGAGGCCGATCAGTGCCGGCGAGATCGCGAGCCCGCCGAGCGCAATGGCCAGCGACGTGCCGCTGCCGAGGCGCGTCGAGACCGCAGGGGCCACGTTGCCGCCGATCAGCCCACCGACGGCGCTCCCGAAGAACAGGATCGTGAACAGCAACGGACCGACGTCGAGCACCTCCTGGGCGAAGAGCACGATCGGCGCCATCGCGATCATCATCGCCCCGTTCATCAGCCCGAGGATGATCGCCATCGGTCGCAGCAACGGGTGTCCCATCAGCCATCGCACACCCTCGCTCAGCTCTTCGCGGAACGTCTGTTTCGGTTGGTCGCTCCGGTCGGCGCGGAAGCTGCCGGGGATGAGGAACACGAGGGCGGCGGCGACGAAGAACGTCGCGGCATCGACGAAGAACGGCAGCGAGAACGCGACGAGCAGCAGGATCGAGCCGAACGGCGGGCCGAGGAACGTGTTGGTGACGCCCTCGACGCTCCACATGCGCCCGTTCGCCTTCTCGAGCTGATCGGCGGCGACGATGTTGGGCAGGATCGTCTGGGCCGAGTTGTCGCGCAGCACCTCGGCCATGCCCAGCAGCAGCGTCGCGATCAGTACCACCGCGTAGAGACCGAACCGGGTGCCGGTGACCGACTCGACGTCGTCGGGGCCGGGCAGCGTGCCCTGCGCGCCCAGCACGGCGAACGCGACGAGCAGCGTGATCGCGAACCGCACCACGTCCATCGACACCATCGCCCTGCGCCGGTCGATGCGGTCGGTGATGACACCCGCCGGCAGCGTGAAGAGGAGCCAGGGGAGGCGTTGGGTGACGGCGACGAGGGCGACCAGGATCGGGTTGCGGGTCACGGCGCTCGCCAGCCAGGGGTAGGCGACCATCGCCATGCCGTCGCCCAGGTTGGAGACGACCGTCGCGCCGAAGAGCTTGCGATAGCTCGGTCCGAGCGGACGTCGTCGCGGGCGGACGTCGTCGCGTTCAGGGGCGTCGACGACGGTGGCGCGGTCGCCGGGTGCGGATCGTTCGTGCTGCTGTTCGTCGGTCATGCCGGCTCCTCGCCGTGCTCGGCTTGGCGCACGGGCGGGGCCACGGTGCGGTTGGTGGGGAACATCGCGAGGAACATGCCGAATTCGGTGTCGCCGCCGCGGGGTTCCTCGGCGAACTCGACGGCGAGGGCGAGCAGCCGCTCGCCGAACTCCACGACGCGATCCGCCGGGATGCGGGCGTGCCGGTAGGTGCTGAGGCCGACCTTGCTCTCGTGCATGCGATCGAGGTCGATCTCGGCGAACACGTCCCGGATGAACGGGATCTCGCCCGGCCGGTCGGGGAGCACGTACGTCAGGGCGACCCTGCCGTAGAACCGCTCCTCGATGGCGCGGACCTTGCGGGTGTGCACGACGTGGAGCAGGCCGGCGTCGACGAGCACGTCGACGTGATAGGCGATGGTGCCGCGTGGACGATCGAGGCGCTCGGCGAGCTCGGTGACCGACATCGCGCGTTCGAGCACGACGTCGACGATCGTGCTGCGCAACGGATCGCCGAGCGCCTTGAGCTGCGCCGGCGTGTCGATCGACAGCTCGGGGTGGAGCTCGTAGTCTCGTCGTTGAACGTCCGACATTTCTCGAACAATAGGGATTTGTCGGACGATCTGCAACCGGGCTGCGCCGCCATAGGCTGAGACGATGTCGTTCGAGCGGCCCGCCCCCGACCTCAGCAAGCTCATCCACGCATGGGAGGAGTTCGAACGGGGGGAGGAGACCCCTGGCAAGGTGCTCGCCAACCTGAAGACCGCCGGGCTGCCCGAGGTGCTCCAGGAGCTCTCCGAGAGCGGGTGGACCCCGTCAGCGGCCACGAGTTGACGTGACCGGTACGACCGGTCGCCGCGCCGGCGGCCGACAGGTCATCCCGCGACCCTCGCGCTGGAGCGCCGGTCCGGGTGCGCCCTGGCCGATCGGTGCCGCTCCGTCGCTCGGCGACGTGCTCGCCGCCGTGCCCGAGATCGACCGCCCGGTGCTGCCCGCGTTTCCGAATGCCCGGCCCTCTGCGGTCCTGATCGCGCTCGCCGACGGCGTACGCGGCCCCGAGGTGCTGCTCACCCGCCGCTCGTGGGAGCTGCGGCACCACCGCGGCGAGGTCAGCTTCCCGGGCGGCCGAATGGATCCCGGAGAGACCCCTGTCCAGACGGCGCTGCGCGAGGCGCACGAGGAGGTCGGGCTCGAACCCGGCCACGTGCACCTCCACGGCGAGCTCGAACACCTCAACACGGTGGTGTCGCGGAGCTACATCGTGCCGAAGGTGGCGACCGTCGACGAGGCGCTCCCACTGGTCGGCGAGACGTCCGAGGTCGACCGGGTCTTCTGGCTCCCGCTCGCCGAGCTGACCCGCGCCGACACCTACCACTCCGAGGTCTGGGGGATCGGTCCGACCGACCGGACGCTGCACTTCTTCGAGCTCGACGACGAGACCGTCTGGGGCGCCACCGCGACGATGCTCGTCGACCTCCTCCGCCGCACGCTCGGCGTCAGCTGATCAGACCGCGGAGCTGCGCCCACAGCGCGATCACGTGCTCGCGTTCGGTGGTGCGGGCGCCGATCGAGACGCGGAGCACTGACCGCCCGCCGAGCACGGTCCGCGTCACGTGGGCCTTGCCGAGCGAGTTGATCCGGTCGATGAGCGTGTCGGTGCGCTCGTTGGTCTCGTCGAGGTCGTCGCCGGCGGCGCGCAGGCACAGCAGGTTCAGCGGGTGCGGCGCGACGACGTCGAACCGCTCGTCGCCCGCGACCCATTCGGCGAGCTCCTGCGTGAGCGAGATGTCGCGCCTGATGCGGTCCTGCACCGATGCGACGCCGTCGAGGCGGATCGTGAACCACAGCTTCAGCGCACGGAACCGCCGGCCGAGCGGGATCTGCCAATCGCGGTAGTCGATCGCGGCGCCCGACTCGGCCGCAGCCGAGCGCAGGTACTCGGGCAGGATGCTGAGCGCGCCGAGCAGTGCGGCACGATCGGTCGTCCAGTAGAGCGTGCAGTCGAAGTTGACGCCCATCCACTTGTGGGGGTTCGTGCAGTAGCTGTCGGCGTGCTCGAGGCCCTCGTTGACCCAACGGTGCTCGGGCGCCAGCGCGGCGATCCCGCTCATCGCGCCGTCGACGTGGAGCCAGATGTCGTTGACCCTGCAGATGTCGGCGATCGCCGACGTCGGGTCGAACGCCATCGATGACGTCGTGCCGTGGGTCGAGCACACGAAGAACGGGCGGAAGCCTGCCTTCGTGTCGGCGTTGACCGCATCGCGGAACGCAGCGGGCCTCATCGCGAACGTCTCGTCGTGCTCGACCACGCGGATCCGGTCGGTTCCGATGCCGGCGATGCGCAGACCCTTCTCGACCGACGAGTGCGCCTGCGACGTGGTGTAGGCGGTGAGCAGCGAGGTGTCACCGTCGGCGTTCACGTCGCCGCCGGTCGCCCGCCACCGTGCGGCCAGGATGGCGACCAGCGTGGCCTCGCTCGCCGAGCCCTGGATGACGCCGCCGCCCCACCGGCTGGTCGAGCGGAACGCCTCGGGCAGTTCGAGCAGCTCCTGCATCCAGTCGAGCATCAGCGTCTCGATCTCGGTGCACGCCGGCGACGTGATCCAGCTCATGCCCTGCACGCCGAGTCCGGCCGAGAGCAGCTCACCGAGGATCGACGAATACGTCGTGTTCGCCGGGAAGTAGGCGAACCAGCCGGGGTGCTGCCAGTGCGTGATCGTCGGGAGCACGACCCGCTCGACGTCGGCCATCACGTCGTCCCACGACTCCGGCTGGGTCGGCGGGTGCTCTGGCAGCATCGCCCGGACGGCCCCCGGCTCGATCTCGGGGACGACCGGACGGTCCTCGACCGTCTCGAGGTACTCGGCGACGCGGTCGATCAGCGCATGCCCGTGCTCTCGGAACTCGTCGGGCGTCACGTGCGGCACGGTACGACACCCCGCCCATCGGCGCGAACTCGCCGGCCAGGACCTTCGGCACTGGCCGCTCGGAGCGGTCTCTGGTGTGGTTGACCCATGACCGGTCTCCGCTACACGGTGGTCGCGTCGCCGCTGCACGATGCCGCTGCGATCGACCGCATCACGTCCCCGGTGCGGGCGGCGCTCGACGGTCTCGGCGGTGCCCCGACCGACGACCCGACCGCGCAGCCCGCGTCACCACACGTCGTCGTGATGGCGACAGGAGGGACCGAACGCGCTGCGCTCGACGTCGTGGCCCGTCGCCATCTCGTCGTGCCGTGGGAGCCGGTCGTGCTCGTCGCACACGGTGTGCACAACAGCCTGCCCGCGGCGCTCGAGACGCTGGCGAGCCTCCGGCAGTCGGGGGTCCACGGACGGATCGTGCCGGCCGACACCGACCCCGAGCTGCTCGCCGCGGCTGTCGAGGACCTGCGCTCGCTGCACCGGCTGCGCGGTTCGCGGCTCGGCCTCGTCGGCGAGCCGTCGGAGTGGCTGGTCGCCAGCGTTCCGATGCGCGAACGGCTGCTCGACCGCTGGGGCATCGAGCTGGTCGACGTCGACATCGAGGAACCGATCAGGCGCCACCGTGCAACCGACCCCGACGATGCCCGGCCCGTCGCGATCCGCTTCGCCGGCCACGGTTCCCCGGACGACGAGACCGTGACCGCAGCCGCACTGCATCCGGCGCTGGTCGCGACGCTGGCGGAGCACCAGGTCGACGCCGTCGCCGTCCGCTGCTTCGACTTCATCACCGATCTCGCGACGTCGGGCTGCGTGGCGCTCGCCGAGTTGAACGACACGGGCGTCGTCGCCGGCTGTGAGGGTGACGTCGCCTCGACCGTGTCGATGATGATCGCACGGGAGCTGCTCGAGCAGCCCGCCTGGGTCGCCAACCCCGCGCAGGTCGACGGCGATGCGAACACCGTGCTGCTGGCGCATTGCACGGTTGCGCCGTCGATGGTCCACGACCTCGAGCTCCACACGCACTTCGAGAGCGGCCTCGGGATCGGGCTGCGCGGCACGTTCGAACCCGGCTGGGTCACGCTGATGCGGCTCGGCGGCGCGGCGCTCGAGCGGCACTGGTTCACCGATGCCGAGATCGTCGAGACCGGCTCGTCACCCGACCTCTGCCGGACCCAGGTGACGGTGCGGCTGGCCGATCAGCCTGCGTCGTCGCTGCTCGAGGATCCGCTCGGCAACCATGTGGTGATGGTGCTCGGCCGACATCGCGATCGCCTCGAACGCTGGTGGCAGCTGGCATTCGGCCCCAGCTGACCGCCCCCAGTCAACAGGCGGCATCGAGGACGCCCCCGGCGACGGCCAGGCAGCGTCCGACGAGGATCGCATCGCGCTCCCACGTGCACACCGACGGATCCCGCACGGCCATGGCGACCGCAGGGTCGACGTCGCGGATGCGGTAGCCCACACCACCTGGTCCCTGAGCGACCTTCTCGTCGCTCACGCGGGCATCGTCGACGGTGCGGCAGACCGTTCGCCACGGTGCGCCGTCGACGAGCACGGCCGGCTCGCAGCTCGCGTCCTCGTCGCACGTCGGGTCGTGGTCGAGGTGCGCCAGGCCGTCGACGTAGCCCGGTCGGCCGCTCGTCGCGATGACGCCGAGCACGATCGCTGCAGCCGGCAGCACCCCGAGCGCCGGCCAGAACCACGGCCGGTCGCGCCAGCGCCGTGCAGGCCGCTCGCTCACGGAACCTGGTCGGCCTTTGCCCGCCGCGACGCAGCGACGACGCGCCACCCGATGAACCCCAGCCCGGCGAGGATCGCAGCCAGGATCAAGCCCTGCCGCCAGCCGCCACGAGCCTCGCTGCCGCAGCCGGGCTTCGGCAGGGCACTGATGCACTCGCCGATCCCGCGCTCTTCGGGCAGGAACTCGTTGATCGTGTCCCGCGGCGGCGGTGCCGTGTCATCCGGGGCGGTCTCGGCAGCGAACGAGGGCGCCGGCGCGGCGGCTGCGGGTGCCACCGATCCGACGGCGAGCGCCGGCACCGTCAGGCACAGGGCGATGACCATGCGGCGCACGACGACTGTCTACCATCGAGTTCCTTGGACCGTGACAGCCCTCCCACACACGACCACGACACCGTGCTCGTCGTCGACTTCGGCGCCCAGTACGCCCAGCTGATCGCACGCCGGGTCCGCGAGCTCCACGTCTTCTCCGAGATCGTGCCGCACCGCATCACCGCTGACGAGGTCACCGCCCGAAACCCCTCGGCGATCATCCTCTCGGGTGGCCCCGCCAGCGTCAACATCGAAGGGACGCCGCGCCTCGACCCCGCGATCTACGACCTCGGCATCCCCGTGTTCGGCATCTGCTACGGGGCCCAGCTGATCGCCATGCAGCTCGGGGGCACCGTCGGTCGAGGCATGGCCGGTGAGTACGGGCGGGCACACCTGACCCGCACGGCCGAGTCGTCGGTGCTCCACGCCGACATCCCGAGCGAGCACGACGTCTGGATGAGCCACTTCGATGCCATCACCGAGGCGCCGCCCGGCTTCCGGGCCACGGCGTCGACGAAGGACGCACCGGTCGCAGTGCTCGAACACGACGAGCGACGTATCTGGGGTGTGCAGTTCCACCCCGAGGTCGTCCACTCACCGCACGGCATGGCGGTGCTGCGGACGTTCCTCCACGACCTCGCCGGCTGCTCGCCCGACTGGCGGATGTCGTCGGTGATCGACGAACAGGTGGCCTCGATCCGGGCTCGCGTCGGCGACCAGCGGGCGATCTGCGCGTTGTCGGGCGGCGTCGACTCGTCGGTCGCCGCGGCGCTGGTGCATCGGGCGATCGGCCACCAGCTCACGTGCATCTACGTCGACACCGGTCTGATGCGCAAGGGCGAGAGCGACCAGATCGTCGAGACCTACGGGCGCAACATGCAGCTCGAACTGATCCACGTGGACGCCGGCGACCGCTACTTCGAGGCGCTGGCCGGGGTCAGCGAGCCGGAAGCGAAGCGAAAGATCATCGGCGAGCAGTTCATCCGGATCTTCGAAGAGCACACCGGCGGGCTGACCGACGCGACATTCCTCGTCCAGGGCACGCTGTACCCCGACCTGATCGAGAGCGGCGGCGCCGACGGCACCGCCGACGTCATCAAGAGCCACCACAACGTCGGTGGCCTCCCCGAGGACATGACGCTCGAGCTCATCGAGCCGCTCCGCGACCTGTTCAAGGACGAGGTGCGGGCGCTGGGCAGCGAGTTGGGGCTGCCCGACGAGATGGTGTGGCGGCAGCCGTTCCCGGGCCCCGGCCTGGGCGTGCGGATCATCGGCGAGGTCACGCCCGAGAAGGTCGCGACACTGCAGGAGGCCGACGCCATCGTGCGCGAGGAGATCGCGTGGGCCGGCCTCGAACGCGAGATCTGGCAGGCGTTCGCGGTGTTGCCCGACATCCGGTCGGTCGGCGTGATGGGCGACGAGCGCACGTACGGCCACCCGATCATCATCCGGGCCGTGACCAGCGACGACGCGATGACCGCCGACTGGGCGCGTCTGCCGTACGACCTGCTCGAGAAGATGTCGCAGCGGATCATCAACGAGGTGCCGGGGATCAACCGCGTGGCCTACGACGTCACCTCGAAGCCACCGGGCACGATCGAATGGGAGTAGTCCGGCCGGGAGTGGGCCGTCCCGCGGCGGCCCGAACGGCCCCGGTGATTCGGCGCTCGGGCTCGGCGGGCGCGGGCGAGACGGGAATGAACACGGCGAGCGGCGGGTTCTGCACCGGATCCGCCTGTTATCGAAACAATCGAGGCCTGTTCGCAACCTGTTCGTAACACTCGATACACTGCTCACCGTCCATATGTCGCTGTTCTCCACCCGTCGTCTCACCCGCGCGCTCGTCGTCGCCGGCGCGCTCGTCGTCGCGCTCCCGACCGCGTTCCCCGAGGCCGTGCAGGCCGCGGTCGAGGATCAGCGCCGCGAGGTCGAGCGGATCGTCGACGAGCTCGACCGCCTGCACGAGCAGGCCGACATCCTCGCCGCCGACTACGCCGAGGCGGTCGATCAGCGACGTCAGCTCGAGAAGGAGGTCGCCGCCGCGACCGAGCGCGTCGCCGCCAAGGAGGCCGAGCTCGCAACCCTGCGCGGCGACCTGTCCACCGTGGCCGTGCGCTCGTTCACCGGCGGCGGGGGCGACGTGCTCGGTCCGCTGTTCTCGAACGCGGCGAGCTACAGCGATGCCCTCCGTCGCGACCAGTACAGCCGCGTCGCGTTGAGCGTCGGCACGGTGACCACCGACGATCTCGACGAGTTCATCCGTGAGCTCAACGAGGAACGCGAGGCGTTGGAGGAGAAGGAACGCCAGGTCGAGGCGCTGACCGTCACCATCGCCGAGAAGCAGCGCCAGACCGAGGAGCTGACGGCCGCGTTCGTCGAGCGTCGCGCACAAGCCGAGGCTCGGCTCGGCCAGCTCATCGAAGAAGAGGAACAGCGACGTGCTGCGGCTGCGTTCCAGCGCCTCCAGGACGAGCTCGCCGCACAGCAGGCCGCCGCGGCCACCTCGTCCGGCGGTGGTGGCGGCGGTGGTGGCGGCGACTCCGGTGGCGCCTCCGGCGGTGGCGACGTCGCGACCTCGTCGGGCAACAGCGGTGGCTCGTCCGGCTCAGGCGGCTCGAGCAGCTCGGGCGGGGGTGGTTCCAGCACCCCGCCACCGGCGAACGTTCCCGCGGTCAGCGGACTCGCGGGTGTCGCCATCCAGGCTGCGCTCAGCCAGCAGGGCGTGGCCTACAAGTACGCCACGTCCAAGCCCGGTGTGTCCTTCGACTGCTCGGGCCTGACCCACTATGCGTGGGGACAGGCCGGCGTCTACCTGCCGCGCAACTCCCGGGCGCAGGCGGCTGCGACTCCTCGTATCCCGTCGGGTGCCGCCCAGCCCGGCGACCTGCTCTTCTACTACTCGCCGATCAGCCACGTCGGCATCTACCTCGGCAACGGGCAGCTCGTGCACGCGCCGAACTCGGGCACGGTGGTCAAGATCGCGACGGTGCGCTGGAACAAGGTCACCGCGGTCGGCCGACCTGGCTAGTCGATCGGGCTGCGCACGGGCTCGGGCCAATAGCCCTCGCCTGCCGGAGCTCGGCTGCTCGCTTCGCTGCGCTCCTCGCCTCCCCACCACGTCCGGCGCGGTCGACAGTCGCGAGATGACTGGCTTCGCCTGCCGTGCTCGCATCTCCGCTTCGCTCCGACGGCTCGCCCACCTCCGCTGGAGCACGCGCTCGATCGGCGGCGGTCGAGTCCGAGCCACCACGTCCGCCGAAGCGGTGTTGCTCGCTGGCCGATCATCGCCGGACGCCGATCGCGGGCTTCCGGGGTGGGTGGGGGCGCCGCTACGGTCGCTGCGTGGCGATCGATCACGAACGGGTCAGCGGGTGGCTGCGTGACCACGTCGACCGCGCCGAGCCACCCTTCTCGTTCGACCTCATCGTCGGGGGCCGGTCGAACCTGACCTATCAGGTCACCGGTGCCGACGGCCACCGCTTCGTCCTGCGCCGACCGCCGACCGGTCACGTGCTCGCCACGGCCCATGACATGGCGCGCGAGCATCGCATCATCACGGCGGTCGGGCGGACCGACGTGCCGGTTCCCCGCACACTCGGTCTGTGCACCGACGAGGGTGTCAACGGCGCACCGTTCTACGTGATGGAGTTCGTCGACGGCGAGGTGCTCGACAGCGCCGAGAAGGCCGAGGCGATGTCGCCCGACCGACGGCGGTCGGCGAGCGAGCACCTGGTCGAGGTCCTCGCCATGCTCCACGCGGCCGACGTCGACGAGATCGGGCTCGGTGACCTCGCCCGCCGTCAGGGCTACATCGAGCGTCAGATCAAACGGTGGAGCACGCAGTGGGCCAACTCGAAGACGCGCGAGTTGGCGGCCATCGACGACGTCGCCGCCCATCTCGCTGCCAACGTGCCCGAGCAGCAGGGGGTCGTGGTCGCGCACGGCGACTACCGGTTCGGGAATTGCCTGACCGACGCCGCCGAGGGCCGGATCGCGGCGGTCCTGGACTGGGAGCTGTGCACGCTGGGCGACCCGCTCGCCGACCTCGGGTACCTCGGGGTCTACTGGGCCAAGCCGGGCGGCGAGGCGCGCCACAACGATCCCACCGGCGCCGAGGGGTTCCTGACGTTCGCCGAGGTCGTCGATCGCTATGCGGCGCTGACCGGGCGAGACGTCGGCCGGATCGGCTACTACGTCGCGTTCTCCTCGTGGCGGCTCGCGGTCATCAGCGAGGGCGTCTATGCCCGCTACATCAACGGTGCGATGGGGGACCAGCCCGATCCCGAGGCGATCGCCCTGTTCCGGAGCTCGACGGAGGATCTCGCCACCGCCGCTCTCGACGCGCTGCGGAGCACGGCGTGACCGACCTGCTCGACGGGTGGACGGCGGCGTCGTTCACGGCGGCCGGCTACACGCGGGAGACGTATCGACGCGGTTCCGGCCCGGTCGTCGTCGTGATTCACGAGGTGCCCGGCATCACCCCGAACGTCATCCGGTTCGCCGACGAGGTGGTCGAGCGCGGGTTCACGGTCGTGATGCCCGATCTGGTCGGCACGCCGGGCAAGGAGTTCACCCAGGGCTACGCGGCGATCTCGCTGCTCAAGGTGTGCGTGGCGCGCGAGTTCACGACGTGGGCGCTGAACCGCACGTCGCCGATCATCGCCTGGTTGCGGGCTCTTGCGAAGGCTGCGCACGCCGAGGTCGGTGGGCCGGGCGTCGGCGCGGTCGGCATGTGCTTCAGCGGTGGATTCGCGCTCGGCATGATGGTCGACGATGTCACGCTGGCGCCGGTGCTGTCGCAGCCCTCGTTGCCGCTGCCGTTCGGCCGGTCCGAGCGACGCGGCGACGTCAACCTGTCGCCCGACGACGTCGAGACCGTCGTACGGCGTGCCCAGCACGGCTGCCAGGTGCTCGGGTTGCGCTACACCGACGACATCGCGGTCGGCACTCGCTTCGACACGTTGCGCGAGATGCTGGGCGATTCGTTCATCGCCGTCGAACTGCCGAGCGTGCACCAGCGAGACCACTCGGTCCTCACCGAGCAGCGCCACGATCCGACGGTGGAACGGGTGCTCGACTTCCTCGCCGAGAAGCTCCTCTCGACACACTGACCATACCCCGGTAGGGTATTGATATGGCGCAGCCCGGCTACCACGACGACAAGGCCGCCGTCCTCGCCCGCCTCAAGCGGGTCGAGGGCCAGGTTCGCGGTCTGCAGCGGATGGTCGACGACGACGTCTACTGCATCGACGTGCTCACCCAGGTCTCGGCGGCCACGAAGGCGCTCCAGAGCGTCGCCGTCCAGCTCCTCGACGACCACCTCCGCCACTGCGTCGCTCACGCCGTCCAATCCGACGATGCCATCGAGTCCGATCGCATCATCACCGAAGCCAGCCGTGCGATCGAGCGTCTGGTCAAGTCCTGAGGTGCCACGATGACCGACACCCTCACCTTCAGCGTTCCCGGCATGACCTGCGGTCACTGCGAGGCGGCCGTCAAGCACGAGGTCGGCGCGCTCGCCGGGGTGACCGGCGTCACGGTCGACCTCGAGAGCAAGGTGGTCACCGTCGAGGGCACGGCGCTCGACCCGTCTGCAATCGTCGAGGCGATCGATGAAGCCGGCTTCGACGCCACCTGAGTGGCGAGTTGTGTCAGACACAACTCGCGACGTGGTGGGGGTCGACCTCGACGTCACGGGGATGACGTGCGCCGCGTGTGCGGCGCGCATCGAGCGCAAGCTCAACAAGCTCGACGGCGTCTCCGCCACCGTCAACTACGCGACCGAGAAGGCGCACGTGCGCGTCGCCGACGATGCCGCCGCCGCGCACGATCTGATCGCCACGATCGAGGCGACCGGGTACGGCGCACACCTCCCGTCGCCGGGTGTCGACGAGCCGGACCGGCTCGGGTTCCTGCGCCGTCGGCTGATCGTGGCGGTGGCGCTCGGCGTGCCGGTCCTCCTGTTGTCCATGGTGCCGCCGCTGCAGTTCGACGGCTGGCAGTGGGTCGCACTCGCCCTGGCCACGCCGGTGGCGACGTGGGCGGCGTGGCCGTTCCATCGTGCGATGGCGCTCAACCTGCGCCACGGCCAGGCCACGATGGACACCCTCATCTCGGTCGGGGTGACCGCGGCGTACCTCTGGTCGCTGTGGGCGCTCCTGTTCACGCCGGCCGGCGAGATCGGGATGGAGATGTCGATGTCGCTCGACATCGGCCCTGCCGGCGGCGAACACCACATCTACCTCGAGGTCGCCTCCACCGTGGTGGCGTTCATCCTCGCCGGCCGGTACTTCGAGGCGCGGGCGAAGCGGCGCGCCGGCGACGCGCTGCGGTCGCTGCTCGACCTCGGGGCGAAGGACGTCGCAGTCCTCCAGCCCGACGGCAGCGAGCGGCGCCTCCCGATCGACGAGCTGGTCGTCGGCGACCGGTTCGTGGTCCGTCCCGGCGAGAAGATCGCGACCGACGGCCGCGTCGTCGACGGGCGATCGGCGGTCGATCGCTCGCTCGTGACGGGTGAGAGCGTTCCCGTCGAGGTCGGCGCAGGCGATGCCGTCATCGGTGCGACCGTGAACGCTCACGGGCGACTCGTCGTCGAGGCCGTACGGGTCGGTGCCGACACGCAGCTGGCGCAGATGGCGCAGCTCGTCGAGGAGGCGCAGTCCGGGAAGGCGCCGGTCCAGCGGCTCGCCGATCGCGTGGCCGGTGTGTTCGTGCCCGTCGTCATCGCGCTCGCGATCGGGACGCTCGTCGGCTGGCTGGTCGTCACGGGTGAGTCGCAGCGCTCGTTCAGCGCTGCCGTCTCCGTGCTGATCATCGCCTGCCCGTGTGCGCTCGGACTGGCCACACCCACCGCCCTCCTCGTCGGCACCGGTCGTGGCGCCCAGCTCGGCATCCTGATCAAGGGCCCCGAGATCCTCGAGTCGACGCGCCGGGTCGACACGATCGTGCTCGACAAGACGGGCACGGTCACGACCGGCGTGATGACGCTCGTCGATGTCCAGCCGACGGGCGGCGCGAGCCGCGACGAGGTGCTCACGCTCGCCGCCGCACTCGAGTCGGGCAGTGAGCACCCGATCGCCCGTGCGGTCGTCGCCGGAGCCGACGGGCTCGTGCTGCCCCGGGTCGACGGGTTCGAGAACCGGCCCGGGGTGGGCGTCACCGGCACGATCGACGGCGTCGCCCACGAGATCGGCCGGGCCCAGACCGACGTCGAGCGGGGCCCGGGCGCCACGGTGGTCGAGCTACGACGCGATGGGCACGTGCTCGGCCATCTCGCCGTGGCCGACACCGTCAAGGCGACGAGCGCCGACGCGGTCGTCGGATTCCGGCGGCTCGGGCTCGAGCCCGTACTGCTCACCGGCGACCACCAGGCGACCGCCGACGCGATCGCTGCCGAGGTCGGCATCGCCGAGGTGCGCGCCGACGTGATGCCCGCCGACAAGGTGGCCACCGTCGCCGCGCTCCAGGCCGATGGCAAGGTCGTGGCGATGGTCGGCGACGGGGTGAACGACGCTGCCGCGCTCGCGCAGGCCGACCTCGGGATCGCCATGGGGAGCGGCACCGACGTCGCGATCGAGGCGAGCGACCTCACGCTCGTGCGCGACGACCTGCGCTCGGCGGGTGATGCGATCCACCTCTCGCGCCGCACGCTCGCCACCATCAAGGGCAACCTGTTCTGGGCCTTCGGCTACAACGTGCTGGCCATCCCGCTCGCCATGGCCGGCCGTCTCTCGCCGGCGATCGCGGGCGCCGCCATGGCGTTCTCGAGCTTCTTCGTCGTCTCCAACTCCCTCCGCCTCCGCCGCTTCCGGGCCGCTGGACGGACGCTCAGGTAGCCAGCGAGGCCGCCGCGATCGAGCGGGCGGCCCGGTAGTCGGCCTTGCCGTTGGGGGCCCTCGGCACCTCGTCGACGAACACGACCCGCTTGGGTGCCTTGTAGCCCGCCAGCTGGCCCTTCACCGCGGCGATGACGTCCGCTTCGGTCGGTGAGTCGCCGCCGGCGAGCGACGCCACCGCCGTCACAGCCTGGCCGAACCTGTCGTCGTCGATGCCGACGACCAGGCAGTCGACGACGCCGTCGACGCGCTTGACCGCCTCTTCGACCTCTTCGGGGTAGATCTTCTCGCCGCCCGAATTGATCACCTGGCTGCCGCGACCGAGCAGGATCAGCGAACCGTCCGCGGCGACCTGGGCGAGATCGCCGGGGAAGGAGTAGCGCACGCCGTCGATCACGCGGAACGTCCGCGCCGACTTCTCCGGGTCCTTGAAGTAGCCGATCGGCACGAGTCCGCCGGCCGCGACCATGCCGATCTCGTCGGACCCGGGCGTGACCTCGGTGTCGTCCTCCTTGAACACCTTGGTGGTCGGGCTCTGGGTGAAGCGCGCCGTCTCGGTCTTCACGCCCCGCATGGTGACCTGGTTGCCCATCGAGCCCTCGCTCGAGCCGATCGCGTCGTAGAGGATCACCTGGGGGATGCGGTCGAGGAGGGCCTCCTTGACCTCGGTCGTCCACATCACGCCCGACGACATGATCATCTGCAGCTTCGACGTGTCGTAGGGCTCGCCTCGTTCGATCGCCGCGTCGAGCGCCGCGATCAGCGGCTTCGCGAACGAGTCGCCGACGATCGTGTTGTGCGTGGCCCCGTGCCGCTCACTGGCGCGGAACATCTCGTCGGCGTCGAGGCTGCGGCTCGTCAGCGTGATCACGTGGCCGCCCGCGAGATGGTGCATCATCGCGCCGAGCCAGAGCCCGGTGCCGTGCATGAGCGGCGCGCCGGTGATCGACACCGACCCCGTGCCCTGCTCGTGCAGGTCCCGCACGAGGGGCGCGATCGCGTCGGCCGTCTCGGGCACGGGCAGGCCGAGGCCGCCGAAGCCGAGCGTGGCGAAGAAGCCGGTGATCTCGCCGATCGGGTACATCACGCCCTTCGGCATGCCGGTCGTACCGCCCGTGTACAGCATGTACACGTCGGACTCGTCGCGTTCGAGCCTCGCCATCGGCTCGTTCGCGGCGATCACATCGTCGTACCCGACCGCGTCTGCGACGTGGTGGTCGCCTCCGTCGTCGACCTCCATCAGCAACCGGAGCTTCGGCAGCTGCTCGGCGACGCGTGCGACCCGGTCGCCGAGCGACGAGTGGAAGACCAGTGCCTCCGCGTCGGCGTTGTCGAGCAGGTAGCGCAGCTCGTCGTCGAGATAGCGGTAGTTGACGTTGACCGGCACCGCACGCATCTTGAACGCCCCGAACTGGGCCTCGAGGTACTCGTTGCCGTTGTACAGGTACAGGCCGATCTTCGAGTCGGGCCCGAGGCCGGCCGCGTCGAATGCGGTGGCCAGGCGTGCGGCGCGCTCGTCGTAGACCCGCCACGTGTGCGTCACGTCGCCGCTCGTCACCGCCGGCGCATCGGGAACGGCATCCGCGATCGATTCCCACACGGTGGCCCAGTGCATCTCCATGCGGTGCGACGATAGGCGGCTCGCCCATGGTGGTCTGCCAGCGGAGTCACCCGGCGGGGCCGGTTCGCGAGACTGGTTTGCGTGCCAGGGTCGCGCGCGTTCGTCGGAGTGTTCCCGCCACCGCCTGTCGTGGCCGAGCTCGATGCGATCGGACGCTGGCCCGGTCCCCGGTGGGTGCCGGCGCAGCAGTTGCACGTCACGCTGCGGTTCCTCGGCGACGACGTCGACGTCGATGCGGTCGAGCGGCAGCTGGTCGAGCGGTTCCGCGGCAGTCGTGCGAGCGTCGCGCTGGGTCCGGCTGTCGAACAGCTCGGGCGGCATGTGATCTGCGTGCCTGCCGGTGGCCTCGACGCGCTCGCAGGGTCGATCGACGAGGCGTTGGACGAGCTCGTCGGGCCTCGGGACCGGCCGTTCGTCGGCCACCTCACGCTGGGCCGGATTCGCCGCGGGGGCGGGCGGCCGTCGCCGATCGGCGAGCCGATCGAGCTGTCGTGGATCGCCCACACGGTGCGCCTGGTCGTGAGCGAGCTGTCGCCGGACGGTGCTCGCTACGTCGACATCGCCGAGCTCCCGCTCGACGGACCGACGACCGCCTGACGCCGTGTGCACGTGAACGGGGACGTATCGAGAACCGCGCCCCGGGGTCGGCACCGACCTCGCCGGACCCGGCCGAGAGTTCAGCGTGGCCGGTGCTGCGTGCCCTCGCCCCACGTGACGATCAGCATCCGTCCCTCCCCGCGAGCATCGGCGGTGTGCCACGTGCCCGCGGGCACGACGATGTAGTCGGGTGCCGAGACGGCGATCTCGCTCGACGTCGTGCCGTCGTCGAGGTGGAAGTGCACGGTGCCAGACGTGACGGCGATCAGCTCGTCGCCGGCCGGATGCATCTCCCAGACGCCCCAGTCCGAGCTCATCGTCATGCCGGTGACGAGCCGGCCGCTGTGCAGCTCGGTGCGCTCGCCGATCGTCTCCCAGAAGTCGGGCGTGACGTCGACGAGCGACGTCTCGGGACCGGTGCCGAGGTGGAGGAACGTCGCTGAGGGGTCGTGAGCGGCCGGCATCGCGCTCAGTCCTCGACGTCGGGCTCGACGACGCTGAAGCCCTCCATCTCGGCCTCGATCTGCTCGTGCGTCGGGTGGGCGATCGTGGTCTGCACCATCCACTCGTGACCGAACGGGTCGGCGAAGGAGCAGCTCCGCTCTCCGTACGCCTGGTCCTCGGGGGGACGATGCCCTGTGGCGCCGTGGTCGAGCGCGGTCTGCCACACCGCGTCGACGTCGTCGACGTTGAGGTTGAGCTTGACCGGTGTGCCGCCGACGGTGCGCGGGCTCACGGAGCCATAGTCGGGATACTCGTCGGCGAGCATCAGCATCGATCCCCCGATCAGGAGCTGGCAGTGACCGATCCTGCCGTCGTCGCCGACGTACCGGACGAGCTCGGTCGCGTCGAAGGTGTTGCGGTACCAGTCGATCGCAGCGGCGGCGTCGTGGACCGACAGGTACGGCGTGATGCCGGCGAGCTGCGAGCCGTCGCCGGTTGCCTCGGTGGTGGCCCCGGCGGGCTCCGCGCTCTCGGATCGGGTGGTGGATGGGCTGGACATCGTGGTGCTCCTCTCGGGCAGGTCGACGGTCGGGGTCAGGGCGGCGGTGAGTCGGGTGCGCAGATCGTCGGCGAAGCGGCGGTCGGGGGCCACCGGCTGGTCGTCGTGACGGAGCGAGTCGAAGGCGGTCACGTCGTCACCTCCTCGTCGTGCAGCTGTTCGTAGAGGTCGCGGAACGCTCGGCGCGCTCGCACGAGCAGTGTCTCGGTCGCATGCACCGTGCGGTCGAGCACCTCGGCGACGCGTGGTACGGGGAGGTCGTCGACGTATCGCAGCGTCAGCGCAGCGCGATGGTGGGCGCCGAGCCGGTCGAGCACATCACGAGCCGCGAAGCCGTCGAGCTCGGCATCCCACGGATCGTCATCGACCGATGGCTCGTCGACGGCGCGCAGGTTGCGCGCCTCGCGCTCGAGCCGTCGCCAGTGGTCGACCAGCTTGTGGCGGGCGATGCCGACCAGCCAGGCCGTGGTGACCTCGCGGACCGCGTCGCGCCGGATCGACTCGACGGCCGCCATGAACGACTCGGCGGTGAGATCCTCGGCGGTCGTGCGGTTGCGGCACCGGTGGAGCAGGTAGCCGTAGACCTCGGGCAGCGCGCGGTCGTACAGCTCGAGGAGCGCCGAGCCGTGGTCGGCGGTGCTCGTCGGCTGGCTCATACCCCATCATCGTTGCAGCCCGCCGAACTCCGACACCCCGCCCTGACCGGTAGCCGTCGTCGGACCGATCGCGCGCTCGAGTCCGTCCCGCCCTCGGATCGTCGGCCGACGGCGGTGTTCGACGGGGTCGATGTGTCAGGCTCGGGGCGTGGAGGTCACCGACACCCGTCACCGCGAGGTGATCACCGCTGCATGGAACGCGTACGGCGACCGGCGGAGGATCGAGCGCCTCGACGAGCTCAGCGCCATGGTCTCGACCAACCGCGTGTACCGCCTCGTGCTCGACGACGGGTCGACGGTGATCGGCAAGTCGACGAACTACGGATCGTTCTTCCTGTTCGCCGAGGATCACGAACGGCTCCACCAGACGATCGAGCTCCTGGCGGGCGGGCCGTTCGGCCGGTTCCTCGCCCGGATCCTCACGGACGACGGCAAGCCGTACCTGTACTACGACGGCGAGATGTGGGCCGTGTTCTACGAAGAGGCGACCGTCCGCCGGAAGCTGCCGAAGGTGCTCGCCGACGACGATGTGACACAGCTCGGTGGGGAGATCGCCCGGTTCCACAGGGCGTGCTCGAACGTCGCGCGGCTGCTCCCCGCGCCCTCGAAGACGGCCAAGTCCGATGCCGTCAACCTGTACGAGATGCTCGGCTCGCGCAACGCCGCCCAGCACTTCGGCCTCGACCCCAGCCGGCTCGATCTGGTCCGGCGGCACACCCACCGGTTCCTCATGGCCGTGTACGAGACCGGGTACGACTACTGGCCCAAGATGCCGGTGCTGATCGACTGGAACCTCGGCAACTTCTCGGTCGACGCGGTCGACGCGAGCGACGCGGTCGACGCGCGCGAACCCGGCGCACCGCCCGACCGGTCACGGTTCCGCTTGTTCAGCCGCTGGGACTACGACTGGTTCCGCATCGAGTCGCGTCTGCTCGACTTCTACTTCCTCTCCCGGGTGGCGTCCCGAACCGGTGATCGGTCGACGTTCACGTACGGTTCCCACACGCTGCTCGAACCGCGCTTCCGCCGGTTCCTGGCGGCGTATCAGGCGGAGTACCCGCTCTCGGCGGCCGAGCTGCGATTCCTCAAGGAGGCCTACCGCTTCTTCCTGCTCAACTACGTGGTTCGCGAAGGCCGCTACTTCTTCCGCTACGAGTTCTGGCAGCAGCTGCTCCACGACGCCGTCGACGTCCACCTGCCGGCCCTCGACGAGCTCGACCTGTCACCGCTCCTCCACGACATCGTGTAGGTCGCGGACCGGGGCGTCAGCCGCTCGACGAGATCGCGTGCTCGCGACGGGTGGCCAGCCGCTTGATGTTGCCGAGGTGGCGGGCCATCACCAGCGCGCAGATGCCGGCCGAGGCGAGCACCTCCCATGCGTTCTGACGAACCAGGCCGACGCCGACCGGGAGGATGGCGACGATCACGATCGACGCGACCGACGCCTTCTTCGTCAGCCGGGAGATCACGAACCACAGCGCGACGAGCCCAGCGAACACGAACGGTGACAGCACCGCGAAGACACCACCACCGGTCGCGACACCCTTGCCGCCCCGGAATCGTTGCCAGGCCGGGAACACGTGGCCGATCACGGCCACCGCGCCCAGCAGGTAGCCGGCGGCTCGTCCGTCGACCAGCAGCCCGAGTCCGGCTGCGAGCGCCCCTTTCGCAGCATCGAGCACGAACACCCAGACGCCGCGTCGCCATCCGAGCACGCGGGTGATGTTCGAGGCGCCGGGGTTGCCGGATCCGACGCTGCGGATGTCGATGCCGTTGGCGCGGGCCACGAGCATCGCGCTGGGGAACGTGCCGATCAGGTACGCGATCGGCAAGAGGAGCACCCACATGGTCAGCGCCGGCCGAGCCTCACCGGGGTCGGTCGGCGGGAGTGGTCCATCATCGGCACCGGGATCGCGGCCGGGTCGACCTCGGCCAGTGCGAGCTCGCCGTCGCCGCCGACACATTCGGGGTCGGGCCCGTCGAGGGGGAGACCGGTGAAGAACTTCGCCGCCATGCACCCGCCCTGGCAGGCGTCGTACGAGCCACACGACGCACACGCACCCGCCGATTCGGGTTCACGGAGCTCGAGGAACAGGTCGCTCTCGCGCCAGACGCCGGCGAAGCCGCCGGCATGCCTGACGTTGCCGGCCTTGAACCGGTCGTGGATCACGAACGGGCAGGCATAGACGTCGCCGACCGGGTCGATGAGGCACACGACCCGGCCCGCTCCGCAGAGGTTGAGGCCCGGGAGCGGTTGCTCACCGAGGGCGTTGAGGTGGAAGAACGAGTCGCCGGTCAAGACGTCGTCGCCGCGGTCGAGCAGCCACTCGTAGATCTGTCGCTGCTGTGCGTCGGTCGGGCGGAGCTCGTGCCACGAGTCGGCGCCGCGGCCGGATGGTCGCAAGCGCGTGACGCGGAGCTGGGCCCCGAACGAGTCGGCGAGCGCCTTGAACTCGTCGAGTTGGTCCACGTTGTGGCGGGTGACGACGACCGAGATCTTGAACGGTCCGAACCCGGCGTCGCGGAGGTGCTCCATCGCGCGGATCGCGGTGGCGTGCGAACCGTCGCCGCGGACGGCGTCGTTGGTGGCCGCATCGGTGCCGTCGAGGCTGATCTGGACGTCGAGGTAGTCCATCGCCGTGAGGCGGCGCGCCGCCTCGGCGTCGATGTACGCGCCGTTCGTCGAGAACTTCACCCCGATGCCCTGGCCGATCGAGTACTCGACGATCTCGAAGAAGTCGCGGCGGATCATCGGTTCGCCACCGCCGATGTTGATGTAGAAGACCTGGAGGTCGCGCAGCTCGTCGACGACGCGCTTCGCCTCGGCCGTCGTCAGCTCGCGCGGGTCACGCCGGCCCGACGACGAGAGGCAGTGCACGCACTGCAGGTTGCACGCGTAGGTGAGCTCCCACGTCAGGCAGATGGGCGCATCGAGGCCGCGTTTGAGCTGGTCAACCAGCGCGGTCATCGAGCATCTCCGATTCGATCAGTGTCTGCAGCGCCCGCTCGAACGACCCGCGGCGCTGCGGTGCGATCCGGCAGGCGTCGAGCGTGGCGGCCACGGTTGCATGGTGCTCGAGCTCGGTGACGACGCGCACCACATCGGGATCCTTGAGGAACACCAGCCGCCGGGTGTCGTAGTGATAGGCCAGGGCGCCGAACGGTTCGGGTCGGAGCGCGACCTGGGGGTGCAGTCGTAGCGAGCGCCCGAGCAGGCGGGCGTCCGAGTGCACGTTCACGCCCGAATCAGTACACCCCGCACATGCCGTCGATCGAGATCTCCTCGATCAGCAGCTCCTCGACGATGTCGTCGTCGGCAGCGTCGGCAGCGTCGGTGGTATCCGCCTCGAGGCGGGTGATCTCCTGCTCCATGCGGGCAGCGTACCGTCCCGACGCCTCCGCCGAGGAACGCTCAGGCCGGGCCCGTCGGCTCGGCGGGGTCGCTCGACCCGGGCGGGTCGACCTGCCCGGCCGACTCGGCCGACCGTGACGGGTCGGTGGGCGGCTCGGCCGTGGGCGGCTCGCTCTCGACGTGGTCGAGCGCGCGACGCAGCAACGGGCCGGTGTCGTCGGGGACGCGCAGGTCCTCGACGTGGTCGGTCTCGGCATCGAGCCGTTCGCTCATCTTGCGGCCACTGGTGTCGGTGACCTGGTCCAGCGCCGATTCGAGATCGGTCATCGGCGGCGGCTCGGCGGGCTTCGGCGCAGCGTCGGGTTCGGGTCGACGGCGGTCGCGGGCGAGCAGCGCGCCGATGGCGACCGCCATGATGACGACTGCGATCACCAGCAGGATGACGATCGCCGCGCCCGACATGACGCTGAGCGTAGTCGGAAGGTCACCGAGCGGGGGTCACTGCCGCCACGAACTCGGGGTCCCTGCCCCGCAAGCGGCCGGTGGCGATGCGCACGCCGAGTCGCATCAACATCCAGCCGACGACGACCGTCGCGGCTGCGAACAGGGTGACCAGCCCGACCCGGCCTCGATCGGTCGCCCACAGCAGCAGCAGGGCCACGGGCACGGTGACGAGTGCGAGTCCCGTCAGCACGACGGCGAGCAGCAGTGCGGCGAGCATGCCCTTGCCCGACTCGCCGCCGACGAAGGGGTTGTCGGACTCGGGCACCGCGATCGGCACGAGCGCCGACTGCACGACGGCAGCACCGGTGCCGGCCATCAACGCACCCGCCCCGACGCCGAATCCGGCGACGAGGAACCGGTACTCGCCGGTCAGCACAGCCGCCAGCACCGGACCGATGACAGCGAGCGGAGCCGCGACGATGGCGATGCCGCGCGCCTTGCCGGCGACGAGCGTGCGGGCATCGGCCCCGGCCAGCAGCTCGTGGGTGACGGCGGGCCCGTCGATGCCGAAGCTGTTGCCGGCCATGAACAGCACGGCGAGCTGCACGGCGCCGCCGACGAGCACGGCGCCGCTGCCGACGCCGTCACGCAACAGCGTCGGCACCAGCACCGCAGCCAGACCCACGCCGGCGCCCGTGAACGTCTCGAGCGCGGTCCTCGGTGTGCGGAAGCGGGTGAGGATGCTGCGCCACGCGATGGCGCCCTGGCTGCCCGAGCCGCACGCTCGGCGCGCGAGTCGGCCGATCGCCGTCGCCTGGGCGTCGTTCGTGTCGAGCCCCCCGGCCATGCGGACGGCCATCGTGAGCCGCGTCGCCGACCAGCCGAACGAGATCGCGAGCACCGGGAGCCAGACGGTCCCGGCCGTGAGATGGAGCAGCGACCGCCCGACCGACTCGTCGGCGGTGACGATCGCCCGACCGATCTGCCCCGGCGGCGACCATGCCATCGCGGACGCCAGTCCGGATCGTTCGTCGTCGTCGAGCCCGCGGAGCACCGCCGGCAGGAACTGGAACGCGCCGTAGAACACCAGGCCCGACACCCCGACGACGATCTGGCCGGCGCGGGGGAAGCGGCTCAGCAGCATCGCGAGCAGGTTGGTCGCCGTGCGGGCGACGAGCAGGAGGGCCAGCAACCATGAGAGGACCGCGGCCGCCACGAGGGGGACCGTGGCTGCGTCGCGTGTCATGCCGAGGGCGAGCCCGGCGCCGATGGCCGCGCCGGCGAGGCCGGGCGGGCCGCTCGCCGACGATGCCAGCAGCCCGATCGCCCGGTCGCGATCGGAGAGCGGCTCGGCCGCGATGACCCGCGGGTCGACCGGTTGTGCGACGCCGGCGACGACACCGAAACCCACGACGGCGAGCAGGATGACGGTGCAGAAGACGACCGCGAGCTCGTCGGGTGTGTCGGTCGTACGGCCGGCGGCCAGGATCGCCAGCCCGCCGCCGAACCCGACGAGCTCGCGGTCGTCTTCTGCACCGTCATCCTGCTCGCCGTCGTGGGTTTCGGTGTCGTCGCCGGCGTCGCACAACCGGTCGACCCGCGG
>JAAUYD010142003.1_pt1 | contig 34101 bp, 34 predicted proteins | sample 7278101 | NCBI WGS metagenome assembly JAAUYD01 (sample SAMN14350128, study PRJNA611818) | marine sediment metagenome | isolation source: surface marine sediment (0.6m) | place: French Polynesia: Moorea | collected 2018-08
AGAAAGCCGTCCTATTTATATTAACTTTGATTTATGGCGACGGCTACCAAGAGGCCAACGAGATTTATTAATATTAAGGGCAACCAGTCGTTTAATTAATATTCGTTGGTTTAAACCCGATGTTAACCAGTTTATTGTCTTAGCTGGAACCATCGGATTAATGGTGGAAACTAGCCAAGGAGATGCTATAGGAATGTTAATTGCTGGTGGTTTAACGGCCATTTCCGTTAGACAAATTTGGCGAGATAATCGCAGTGTTCAACGAGAATTGGATACAGATGAAGCTGCCATAAAAGTTTCCTTAAGACGAGGTTATACAGAGGTAGAAGCTGCTCAAAATCTTCTCGAAGGGATAGAAAATGCTGCTAAAATAGAAGGCCGTTCTATTTTAAATTTTACTGAATTGATTCGCACTCAACACCTTAAATACTTGGCTAATCTTTCTAATATTGATTTACCTACAGAGATTAACTAAAGTTAAATAGATCGTAGAAGGAGAATTTTTGACTGAATGATATAATTAAAATGTATTTGAGAAAACCTTGTCATCTTTATGTTGAATTCCATCACTTTATTGATAAAGACTTATATATTATTTGGTAGTTTTATTATTATACTAAAAATAGTTTCTCTGCTACCTTCTATTTATGACTTAACTCCCCAAGGTAATATTTTTCCGCCTCTAACTGTATTTATTTCTCTCAGTTTAATAACAACTCTAATCTCTTTAGGGATCACATCTTTTCTTCCTGGTCGTTTACAAAACATAAGAATTATTGGATTTTTGAGCCGAGGAATTTGTTTAACTCCTTTGACCTTAGTAACCATTGCATTATATATCTTCGTTTGTCCATCGCTATTTGCTGGTCATTTTTTTTGTTAGCAAGTCTTTTTGTTCATCTTTTGGGTTTTCTTTGTATTTATCTATATCCTAGATCAGAATATCGATCAAGAAGATCATCATTTTTGGGGTTTTTAGTTTTCTGGCCAAATTATTTCCTATCTTACTTGACTATCTTAATTATTTGGTGGTCATTGGCCTCTTATCACTGTAATAATGTGACTTGTTGTTAACAGTGAACTTGTATTTAATCGATAACAACATTAATCTTCTTTAACATGGTATCAGTACAGCCAGAAATCACTCCGCCTAACTGTTTTATGTGTATTAAATAGTCTATGGCTTCACAAGTAATTATTTCACCTGGCATTAATACAGGAATTCCTGGGGGATAAGGACAAATAATTTCACCGCTAATTTTGCCAATACTTTCCTCAATTTTGATGGTTTGTTTAGGGGCAAAAAAAGCATCACGGGGGGATAATTCCAAAGGAGATGGGTTAAGCAGATGAGGGGACGAAGAAAATAGGAAATTAGGAGATGAGCGGAAATAATTATTGAGGGTTTTAAAGGCATTAATTAACTTATTAATATCCTGTTTTGTATTGCCAATGGAAATAATAAAAGCGAGATGAGATAACATCGGTAACTCAGCCGTCACCTCTAATTTTTCCCTAAAAATATCATCAATTTCTAAACCACTTATTCCTAAACCAGAAACATTAACGGTTAAGCGAGTGATGTCTAAATCATGGAATCCTGGTCGCTTTTCATCTAATTCTAAAACCGATAAATTGTCAATTTTCTGGATGTTTTCAATGGCAAGTTGTGATAGTTCAATGGTTTGAGTTAATAAGCTTTCTCCATGTAAAGCCATTTGTTGTCTCGCCCCATCCAAAGACGCTAATAATAAATAACTGGGACTGGTAGAATGGACTAATTGTAATGCCTGACTAATTTTGTGGGGGTCAATGCGATCGCCCTGTAGATGTAACATAGAAGCCTGAGTCATAGCTCCTAATACCTTATGGGTCGATTGTACGCTCAAATCTGCTCCTACGGACAAAGCGGAAGGCGGTAGGGCTTCATGAAACTTAAAATGGGCCCCGTGAGCTTCATCTACCAGTAGCGGAATGTTATGACGATGGGTAATCGCTACGATAGACTGAATGTCGCCACAAACGCCGTGATAGGTCGGATAAACCAGTAAAACGGCTTTAACATGAGAATTTGCTTGTAAAGCTGCTTCTAAAGCCGATGGGGTAATGCTCAGAGCAAGATCCCAAGTAGGATCGTATTCAGGATTCAGAAAAATGGGAACCGCCCCAGAGATAATTAAACCCATGATGACAGATTGATGGGTGTTACGGGGTACAATAATTTTGTCTCCAGGCCTACAGGTTGCCACAATAGCAGCAATAATGCCACAAGTTGACCCATTGACCAGAAACCATGTCTGATCGGCCCCAAAAGCTTCAGATGCTAGGATTTGGGCTTTTGCAACCGCCTCATCAGGGGCAAATAAATTCCCCAATTCTGGCAATTCTGGTATATCAGCTTGAAACACCGCTTCCCCTAACAAAGACAGCAAAGGATCACTAATTCCTTGTCCGCGTTTATGGCCGGGAACATAAAAAGCAGCATCGGGTTTGTTTTTTAAGATGGTTAAAACATCAATGAGTGGTGTTGTCTCTTGACGATAAAAAAAAGAGTTTGATGATATGGTCATTGACTAAAACAAATAAAAGGTTATGGGTGATCGTTTGGTATTTAGGAGAGAAATTTTGACCCTGACTGAAATCTGTTAATGACTTTGATTGTTGTTCAAACCATTTTTTATTCCCTTTTTCGATCTCAAGAGGTCATTTTACCCATATTGAGAGCAAAACATCATAAAATTCCACTTTAAATCTCTTTTTGTGGGAAACGTCTGCTTAGTTCAGTTCCTATCAATATATTCCCTAACCAGTTTTACTTATGACTGTTAGTATTCCTCATCTACAAACATCTATGGTACTCAATTCTCCTCAACCTAAAATTTTAATTGTTGATGATGATTCGGCTATTTGCCAGTTAATCTCTCGATTTTTTAGCTACAATAATTACTACATTGAAGCTGCGGCCGATGCGAGAACAGCAAGACAACTCTTTCAAAAGTTTAACCCGGATTTAGCCATTTTGGATGTTAATTTACCGGATGAAAGTGGGTTTAGTCTCTGTAAAGAGATTCGTCAAACCGGAACCCTGGTGCTGATGTTAACCTGTATGAGCGATACTAGCTATGTTTTAGAAGGGTTTGAACAGGGGGCCGATGATTATTTAACTAAACCCTTTAATTTGGAAATTCTCAAAGCCAAGATTGCAGCCCTCTTAAAACGCCGTAATATTGGGGAAATTAGCCTAAATACTCCCAATAACTCTTTTACCATTGAAGGATTAACCATTGATCCTAACCGGTGTGAAGTTACCCTCAATGATGAAGTGTTACCTTTAACGACTTTAGAGTTCGAGTTATTGTACTTTTTGGCAACCCATCCTAACCGAGTTTGGGAAAGAAGCGATCTAATTTCTGCGGTTTGGGGTAATAATCGTGAGGTTGGAGTGGAAAGAAAGGTCGATGTTCATATTGGTCAAATTCGTAAGAAAATTGATGATCTTCAAGGTCAAATCATTAAAACGGTTCGGGGAAGAGGTTATCTGTTTGAACGTTCTCAAGGATGATTAAGTATTTCCCCACATTAATCGTGCAAACCAAAAAAGAATTAATAGTAATAATGCTAACAAATCTCCTTGTATTAAACGTAATTGATGCCATTCTACTTGGTGTTGGTTAGGACTAATAAAACCCCTAATTTCCATAGCGATCGCAATTTCTTCAGCGCGCATTAACAGGTTTTCTAATAACTTTTCTACCACGACTAACCAAACCTGTAAACTTCTTTTGATGCCTAATTTTTTCCAGTTAATAGCCCTAGTACGAATGGATCTAATTAAATTTTGTACTTCTTCTAAGACTAAAGAAATAAACCTCAAGGACAAGGTTAAGGTTAATAAAATTTCAGTAATAGGAATTTTGAAGCGACGTAATGGAGATAGTAAATTATCTAGTCCTGCGGTAATTTCTTCCGGTGCGGTGGTTAATAAATACAAATTGGTACTATAAATTAAAATAAAAATTAAGGTGCTAATTCTCACACCTAATTCTAAAGAACGACGAGTGATAAATAATTTCCCCTGATCCACTAAAACATAATTATAGTCCGTAGGTTGAGGTAATGATAAATCACTGATGGGTAGTCTTGGTTGAGAAGACACTGGTAAACCATCAGGGGATAAGGTAGTAATAATGAATATCAGTAGGGTTAGGATTAATAACCATCCCATTTGTTGTTTCCAGACTCTGAAAGGAATTTGAGAAATTAAGGTAAGACTCATTAGAATTCCTACCAACACTAATCGCCATTCAGGGGTCGATAAAATAGGGGCTAAAAGAAAGGATAATAACCAGGCTAACTTGACTCTTGGATCGAGTTTGTGTAACCAAGTAAAGGGGTTTTCTAGATAGAGTCCAATGGGAAGCGATCGTAATAAATCCATAGTTTAGAATTGATTGATTTTTTGCTCAATTTCTCAATTTTCTAGGAGTGTTAACTTTATTATCCCATAAGGGGTGAGAGAGTTCTTTGTTAATATAATGAGGTTAACAACTTAAGGTTTAGACATAATACCTAGATATAGTCTCTTATGAAAAGATTTTCTCAGAAAACTTTACAGTTTGTTGCCTTATTATTATCAATATTTTGGGGATTAATTGCTTGTGATAATTCTGTTAATATTGAGCGATCGCAACCTCTTCCCCAAGATCCTTTTATTGAGGTCTATTTTAACCTAAATCAAGCCAAAGGTGCCAATTATAGTGATCCCTATCGTAATATTGATCGTCCTGGGGATAATTTAGAAAATATTATCATTAATACTATTAATTCTGCTCAATCAACGATTGATCTTGCTGTCCAAGAGTTTCGCCTTCCTAATATTGCTAAAGCATTAGTTCAACAAGCCGAAAAAGGCATCAAAGTTAGAATTATTTTAGAGAATACTTATAACCAATCTCTTGCTAATTTTACTCCAGAAATGATTGCTAATATGACAATCAGAGAAAAACAAAAATATGAGCAATATTTTAATTTCATTGATATTGATAATGATCAGAGAATAAGTCAAAAAGAACTTAATGAAAGAGATGTTTTTACTATTTTAAATCAAGAGAATATTTCCATCATTGATGATACAGAAGATGGCTCTAAAGGAACGGGTTTAATGCACCATAAATTTATCATTATTGATGGTAAAGTCATTATTGTTAGTTCAGCTAATTTTACTTTAAGTGGGATTCATGGAGATTTTAACAATAATCAAACGAGAGGAAATGCCAATAACTTACTAAAAATTGAATCATCAGAATTAGCGCAACTTTTTACCGAAGAATTTAACTTGATGTGGGGAGATGGTAAAGGAGGAAAAAAAGATAGTCAATTTGGAATTAATAAATTAAAACGATCACCTAAAACAATTACGATAGGAACATCTCAAGTTACGGTTAAATTTTCTCCTAATTCCTCAAAAGAGGATTGGCAACTCACCACTAATGGATTAATTAGTAGCATATTAAATCAAGCCCAAAATTCAATAAATTTAGCTTTATTTGTCTTTAGTGACCAAAATATAGCTAATACCTTAGAAAGAAAAAATAATCAAGGTATAAAAATAAAAGCCTTAATTGATCCAGAATTTATTTTTCGTTATTATAGTGAAGGTTTAGATATGTTAGGGGTTAGCTTGAGTAATAATTGTAAGTATGAAATGGATAATCAACCCTGGAAACAAAACATTAATACGGTTGGGGTTGCTAACCTTCCTCAAGGAGATAAATTACATCATAAATTTGCTATTATTGATGATAATATTATTATTACAGGTTCTCATAATTGGTCAGCGTCAGCTAACTATCAAAATGATGAAACTTTATTAGTAATTAAAAATTCTCTTATTACGGATCATTATCAACAAGAATTTGATAAATTATACAATAATTCGAGTTTAGGAATTTCTAAGAATATTAATAACAAAATTCAAGAAGATATTAAAAATTGTCCTACATTATTAACACAAAAATCACAAAAAAATGTCACAAAAATTATAAATTTAAACACAGCTAGTTTAGGAGAATTAGAAACATTACCAGGAATTGGAAAATCCCTAGGAGAGAGAATTATTGAGGTTCGTGAGATTCAACCTTTTACCTCTTTAGAAGACTTAACAAGAGTCAAAGGCATTGGAAAAAGTAAGATTCAACAATTAGAAGGAAAAGTAAGCTGGTAAGTTGATATTTTGAAGCAGTTTGAAGAAGGCAGGAGGCAGGGGGCAGAAGGCCCAATTGGATGGGGATTCAAACATAGAGAAAATAATGGAGGATAACTAGCGATTATCTTAAGTTATCAACGTTGAATGTGCCATTATTACTTGCCACAGATCATTTGAATTTTTACTCCAAATACGGGAAAATCGAAAGTTATTTTCAGATATTTGATTATTTAAAATACCAATAATTCTGGCTTCTGTATTGACTAAAGCTACGCCATCTAATAATTTTATATTTAGATTTTTTAGCTCGATATTTTTTATTGTTAGAATACCAGATTTGTGCAAATTCAAATCATCCTGTTTTGTCATTAAATGACCGACATGGTTAGTAAATATGAGATCATCAGCTAGTAACTCATTAAGTTCATCAACATTTGAGTTTAACATAGCATTTTGTAAACGACTTTCAAGGGTTTGTATGATTAACTCATGTTCTTCATTCATAATCTTTTTTAAATTTAGTAAGGATTTCAACTTTGAAGTTTGTTGGGTGGACAACTCAAATTATATCAAATAATTTAGATACCTAAAACTCTTGCCCAACTTAGAAAATTGTTTTTTTATCAACAGGAATATAACTTTTGTCCCGTTCGGCTGAGTTCACTGCCGAAGCCTCACAAGTATGAGAACTACTATAACTGAGGTTCAAAGCAGTTTATGAGAAATGGGAGTATTCATACCTCAATTACTCAAGAAGGTTAGGGAACAGGGAACAAACAGAATATTGGAGCATACAATTACTAATATAACAAAAAAAGAAAGCTTACATTAGCAAGCTTTCAAAACTTATTTGAGGTTATAATTTATTTTACTCTATCGGACGGTTCCCCGTAATGCTTCTGCATCAATGGGTTTGATTAAATAAATACGCAGTAAATCTCCTACAATACCCGCAATTAAAGGCAGTTTACGTAAGGTTTTAAGCAACTTAGGAGCATCACTTTCCCCAATTTCTTTCATCTTCAAATTACGGTCAGAACACCGTTGTAAACGGGGATAAAACTCAGGATGATCTACGTCTAAAACACTAGGAAATGCTCGAGCAGAGGTTTCGTTAGTCTGACGAATCACTTCTTTATCAAACTCTGTTGCATTTAATCCCAATGACTCATAAAAACTAGCTCGTTCATGAACGGTTAAAGTGTGGGTTGCAAACACGGATAACAGGAAGAAACGACTCCATAAACGCGCTTTCCAAGTTTTCCAAAGTTTGGGTTGAGAACGCAATAAAGCGGTGAAAATATCGCCGTGACGGTTCTCATCTTGACACCAGTTTTCAAATTTTTTGAAAATAGGATAAAACTGTTTTTCGGGATGTTTTTCTAAGTGATGGAAGATGATAATATAACGCCAGTAACCAATTTTTTCAGACAGGTAAACAGTGTAAATAACCCATTCTAAAGGAAAGAAGGTATAGGTACGGGTTTTAGTGACTTTTCCTAAATCTAAGGATAGGTTAAAGTCGGCCATGGCTTTGTTTAAAAACCCTGCATGACGGGCTTCATCCCTAGCCATTAAATGAAACATTTCTGATAGAATAGGGTTACGGCCTTTGAGTTTTCTAGATAATTCTTTAAAGAGTAAAAAGCCAGAAAATTCGGAAATACAAGAGCGTTCTAAATACTCAATAAAGCCTTCTTTTGTGGTTTCATCTAAATGATCCCAGTTACCGGTTTTAAATTCTTCATCCCGAACAAAATGATGACGGTTGTAGTCGTTACGCATTTCCGTCAACATTGCATTTAACTCGGTTTCCTGTTCCGTTAAGGAGAGATTAGCAGCAGTTTCAAAGTCTGTAATATAAAAGCGAGGGGTGAGGAGAGTTTCTTTAGAAGGGGCTTTTGTTCCTGGTTTCGGCTGATCGGGTTTAACAGGAGTCTTAACCATAACCATTCCTATATAACTGGATAGTTATATCATCCGATGCTGAGGTGATTTTGTCTATGGTTGTTCGCAAAACTTTAGATTTTCTCACCAAATCTCAGTTAAATCCAAAATAAACCCAGGTAAAACAGCTTCTCCTGATAGGGTTTGAGGATGATTTAAAATCTCTCTTTTTTGTCCTAATCGGTAGATTTCTACTGTTTTGGCTGATGGTTCGATTAACCAACCCAATTGAACCCCATTTTCTAAATATTCTTGCATCTTTGCCTGTAAATCAGAGTATCTTTGATTTTTGATATCACTATGACTGACTAACTCGATGACAAAATCAGGTGCAAGAGGAGGAAAACCGTCTTGTTGTGCTATAGTTAATTGATTCCAGCGATCTATCTTAATCCAACTGACATCAGGACTTCTTCTAGCACCGTTGGGTAAGATAAATACTGTAGAAGAGTCAAATACTTCTCCTTTTTGTTCGATATCTGCCCAATTTCTAAGTTGTTGAATTAAACGGCTGTTTTTTCTTCCTGCGGTGCCACCAGTGGGACTCATAATAATTAATTCTCCATCTTTAGTTAACTCCATTCGTGTTAATTGTTCGGCAGAAGCAAGTTGCTCAAATTGTTCTGGAGTTATTCTAAATCCTTTCGGAATGCTGATAGTTTCCATATTTTAGAAGAGAGTTGATATCTTTAATTAATATTATAGAAAATGACTCACGGCAAAGCCTCACAAGACACGAAAACTGCTTTTTCTAGGAGCCAGTAATCTATCAATATCTGCCAATATCTTCTAAAATCTTTATTCACTTCACACTCCCTGTTACTGTATATGTTATCAATTTATCTTCATCTACCTTAAAGTCACTTAAAAAATTAGGTACTTTTACTGTTCCATTTTCTGGAATACATTTATAGGTAACAATGTCATCTAGATAGTCATTAGTGTTTAATGCTGCGGGATAAATGAAGTGATCTAAAGTGGCAAGAGAAAGGTTAAAAAATGCGCCTATAGAAGATTCTAACATTCCCCCACACCACACTCCAATATTATTTTTTTGACATAAATCATGTATTTTTTTTGCTTCTGTAAGTCCTCCAACCCTTCCAGGTTTAATATTAATAATTTTACAAGCATTTATTTTAATCGCTTTACGAGTATTTTCTAAGGATAAAATACTTTCATCTAGACAAATAGGGGTGTTAATCTGTTGTTGAAGTTCTGCATGATCAATAATATCATCCCAACCTAAAGGCTGTTCTATCATCATTAAATTAAAGTTATCTAAGGTTTTTAATAATTCTATATCTTTTAAAGTATAAGCGGAGTTTGCATCAGCAAGTAAAGGAACATCAGGAAACTTATTTCTGATGATTTCTAAAGGTTGAATGTCCCAACCAGGTTTTATTTTTAGTTTAATTCTTTTGTAACCTTGTTCAATTTTTAAACTAATTTCTTCTAACAGTTTATTTTTATCTTCAGTAATACCAACTGCTCCACCTATTTTAATCTCTTTCTGCTTTCCTCCTAAGAGTTGCCAAAGAGGTGTTTTAAGTTGTTGTGAATAAAGATCCCATAATGCTGTTTCTACGGCTGTTTTTGCAAAATTATACCTTTTAATATGAGTGAATAGTTTAGTCATTTCACTAGGATGATTAATCCTTTTACCAGTAATTTGAGGAATAATTAAATCTTTTAAGACAATAAATGAGGTGTCAGTATATTCAGGTAAATAGAAAGGAAATGGTAAGGTTGATGCTTCACCATAACCCGATAAATGAGAGGTAGAGAGTTTAACAATAATACTTCTTTTTTGATTCATATCACCATAGCTAGTTTGATAACTTTTGATGAAAGGTAATTCAAATAAAAATATTTCTGCACTTTCGATAATCATGAATCATTAATTATTTGATGGATAAAATATCTTTTATGTTTTCTAAAGTGAGACTAACATATTTTTGGGTAATTGATGAAAAATCTTCACTAAAATTAAAGTTAATAGCTGGAACTAATATCCAATAAGCTTTAGGTACTTTTTGATAAATAGCTTGGGTTACAGATAATAATTGTTCGGGGTTATTATGATGAGCTAAATTATTAATTTTTCTATTAATAGAAATGGTTTTAATTTCAAGTTTGGCAGTATTGACATCAGTAATAGGTATTGCATCTATAAAAATAATGGTATCAACTTGAGCAATATTTTCTGCTAAGTCTGGAGTGAGTTGATGAACAGCCAAAGATGTTATATTATTAATGTTCCATTGTTCAATAATTTCTGCTATTTTATAACCAACTCCATCATCTCCTCTTAAGGTATTACCATAACCAATAATTAGTATTTCATTTTTTTTCATGATTAATTCAACCATCGACAATATGAAGACATTTAAGGTAGGCAATGTTTATGATAGGTTGTCAATAAATATTGCAGACTTTTAGTTAGCATTGCCCACCCTACAGATACTAACTTAATCAATATTATGAATATAAATCTAAACTACTTGACAAGTTTATTACTATTATTTAATACCTCTGAATTATCAAAGATAGAAAATAATTTTCAATGGTTAAATCAGATAGCAATTGTTAATCCTAACCCTGTACAAAAAAGTTATACAGCAACGGCTCAATTTTGGGGAAGAGTCGCAACTGGGGTTAAACAACCCAGTACGGTTACTTTATATCCTAATCAAGAAAATCGTTTGCTAGTCATTATGATTTTATCACAAAATTGTGGACGTTTTTTTGAACTTTATGATCATAAAATCAAGAAAGTAACTTATAGTTGTCCTGAACAAGAAAAAGACGAATCTGCTGAGTATACGAATTGGAAAGTTGAACATAATGCGTTAACTAAAGAAGTCAAAATGATTGCTCCTGCTGCAAAAAGTAACCCTTTATATATAAGAAATGAAGCATTTTGGTTGATTAAATATTAAATGAATAATAACATCAGAAAACTTCAAAAATTTAGGGTTGATACCCACAATTTACTTGGTTTTGCTAAAGACTCCACTTATGATTTAATGGATGCAGTTTTAACCACTAGCACTGCTTACTCACTGGCATATTTTTCTCTTTCACCTACTTAGGACAGGAAAACATAGATAAAAAATCAGCATCTTTTTTTAGATTTCGTTGATACTACACTTTGAAGTGCGGAATGTGGGTTGTTAAAGTAAATGAAGAGATGATAGATTTTGGAACAAATATGCCGAGTAGACACCCAAAACGTATCCACATCGGAGCGTTAGCCCCTTATGAAGATCGATTACTTGCTTGCCTGTCGTTTTTTCGCTTCAAGCGGAAACACACTGTACAGGCTAGGCATTGCTTATCGATGTATCTGAGGCAAGGGGAAAACAGAATCAGAAATGAGGTTGGCTTCTATGCCAAGCGGCTCGGGATGGATACTGATGAGATGATCGAGTTGATTTATGAAGATCCACAGAAAGCTGAAACCCTACTCAAGCAAGCATTCGAGAGTGACGACAATCCTTTATTGATGGATGAGGAAGACAATGTAGACGAATACCGCTAAGTTATCCTGCGATCGCTGTAATCGAGAGTGTAGAAACTCGCGCACAACGATCGCAACATACCACAGAACGTTTTCTATTTAATTCTGCCTAGTGCAGCCTGGTGGAAATAGTCCGTCAGATTTAATCTCGACAAACCTCATCTAATAAGTCACCATTTGCTCCAAATAATTGAATATGTAATGGCATTTGTCCGGCTGCATGGGTAGAACAACTTAAACAGGGATCATAACAACGAATTCCCGCTTCTACACGGTTTAACATTCCTTCTGTCATCGCATTTCCATCAACATAATGTTTGGCGATTTGTGCAACAGTTTGATTCATCGCTAAGTTATTATTTCCCGTAGCAATAATCAGGTTAACTTTCTTAATTAAGCCATGTTCATCTACATTATAATGATGGAAAAGGGTTCCCCTTGGTGCTTCACTAACCCCTATCCCCTCTAAATTATTAATTCCTGCTTTAGCACGGGTATTATTTGATAAGATATCAGGGTCATTAACGAACCGTTCAATGCGTTCTAAACAACCAATAATTTCCACTAATCTGGCATAATGATAGAAGAAGGAAGAAGTAGCCACACCACCAGCGCGATCGCGAAATTCTTCTAATTCTTGATCAGCTTTTTCTGTACCAAAACGAGAACAAATATTAACCCTTGCTAAAGGTCCAACCCGATAAATTCCTTCGGGATATCCTAATGGTTTATAGTAAGGAAATTTGAGATAAGACCATTTTTCTACTGACTCTCCAATAAAGTCCTTATAATTGTCTTCTTTTAGGTTATCAGCAACAATATTTCCCTCACTATCAGTAAAGCGAAGATGTCCCCCATAATGTTCCCAAAGTCCATTCTCTCCAACTAACCCCATAAACAAAGAAGGAAAGTCACCAAATGTTTTAACTTCGGTTTCAAACCTATCAAGAAGTCCTTTAAATAAACTCAAAGCATTATTAGCGGTTTCGTAAGCTTCGGGTAGTCTTTTTTTTATCCATTGTTGACCTTCTTCTGATAATGGTGATCTTACTCCTCCTGGTACAGACCAAGCTGCATGAATTTTTTTTGCGCCTAAAAGTTCAATAATTGTCTGTCCAAACTGTCTTAAACGAATACCACTTTTCGCTAATTCTGGATCATTTGCAATCAAACCAAATATATTTCTTTTAGCAGGATCACTATCCCATCCTAATAGAAAATCAGGACTACTTAAGTGGAAAAAACTAAGAGCATGGGATTGAGTAATTTGGGCTAAATTCATCAATCTTCTTAATTTTTCTGCTACTGAGGGAATTTTTACCGCTAAAATTTTATCCCCCGTTTTTGCAGAAGCAAGGAGATGACTAACTGGACAAATCCCACAAATTCTGGCGGTAATTCCTGCCATTTCCCACATGGGACGACCTTCACAAAACTTCTCAAAACCTCGATATTCTACTACATGAAATCTAGCATCATCTACTTGACCATTATCATCTAAAAAGATGGAAATTTTAGCATGGCCTTCGATACGAGTGACGGGATCGATTACAATTGTTTTAGACATAATTATCTCTATTTATAGCATCAATTTATTGTCTTGTAGGGGTTTAATATTGTTACACCCATCTTAACTATTAAGCCAATTAATAGAAGTGGTGGGTAAACATAACTAATTTTTTTGTGCATTTAGGAAATTATTTTAGATTTTACCCACCCTACATTATTGTAAAATCTATTAATAGAATTGGTGGACAAACATAATTTATCTTTTAAGTATTCAGAACATTATTTTAGATTTTGCCCACCCTACGTTTTAACCAAATTTAATCATTTTTCTTCCTTCCATAACAGGTTTTTCTCCTTTTAATAAGGGTTCAATCGCTGCACGAATTCTCTCAGCATTGGGGGGACATCCTGGTAAGAATAAATCAACATTGACCACTTCATGAACAGGACTAACTCTATCTAATAATTCAGGAACAATACCGGGTTCATTTGGTAGTTGAGGTGTAATATCTCCTAACTCTAAATAAGATCGTTTTAAAACGGTTTCTGCTGGTCCTAACATATTTCTCATAGCTGGAACATTAGCGGTTACAGCGCAGTCTCCAAAGGAGATAATTAACTTAGTTTTTTGTCTAATTTCTTTAATTAATTCTAAGTTTTCTTCATTAGCGATCGCCCCTTCTACTAAACAAACATCAACGTCATCAGGATAGTCTTTAATATCAGCAATGGGACTATAAACCATGTCCACTTTTTCGGCTAATTCTAATAACCATTCGTCCAAGTCTAAAAAGGACATATGACATCCTGAACATCCTGCTAACCAAACTGTTGCTAATTTAATCTTTGTCATTTTTACTATTCCTTATTTTGCAATTATTAATTATTAATTGTTAATTATCTAATCCATTCTTTTTTCTCCCTTGCGGTTACTAAAAAGCCTATTTTTCCAGGATCATGATTCATTTCTGAAACGGTACTTCCTTGTCTAAAAATAGCCCCCGTAGGACAAGCATCAACACATTTACCACAGGAAGTACAAGTATTAACTTCTCCCCAAGGTTGGTTAATACCTGAAACGATAAAAGATTGACCGCCACGACTAGCAATATCCCAAACGTGCGCCCCTTCTATTTCATCACAAACTCTAACACATCTGGTACACAAAATACAACGGTTATGATCTATGCCAAACTGCGGATGAGAGAGATCAACTTTTCGCTTAGGAAACTGATAAGGAAAACGAGAATGATCCATCCCCACTCTAATAGCAATATTTTGTAGTTGACAATTACCATTAACTACACAAACGGCACAAACATGATTACCTTCAGCAAACAAAAGTTCTACAGCTATGCGTCGATAGTTTTGTAATTTTTCTGTTTCTGTCTGTATAACCATTCCCTCTTGTACTTGAGTAACACAAGCGGGTTGTAGTTTAGAACTCCCTTCAATTTCTACTAAACATAAACGACAGGCACTGACATTTGAAACCCCTTCTAAGTGACATAAGGTAGGAATGCCAATTCCAGATTCTTTTGCTGCTTCTAAAATTGTCTGATTTTCTGATGCTGTAATTAATTGATCATTTATAGTTAAGGTTTTGACTGCCATGTTTTCACTCCTTAAGTTAATTGAAGTAAGCTAAGATATTCGTCTCGAAAATACTGCAATGTGCTAATCACTGGGTTCGGTGCAGTCATTCCTAAGCCACACAAACTGGTATCTTTTACCATTTGACAGAGGGCTTCTAATTTGTCTAAATCTTGTTGAGTTGCTTTCTTTTCTATTAACTTGGTTAATAAATTGTATAACTGTACCGTCCCGGCGCGACAAGGAACACATTTTCCACAACTTTCTTCTCGACAAAAATCCATATAAAATCGGGCAATTTCCACCATACTGGTGTCTTGATCCATGACGATCATTCCTCCCGATCCCATAATGGTTCCTAACTTTTGTAAGGAGTCATATTCAACAGGCGTATCTAATAAATGTGCTGGAATACAACCCCCTGAAGGTCCTCCCGTTTGCACGGCTTTTACTGTTCCTTGATCGGGAACCCCTCCGCCAATTTCTTCAACAATTTTTCGGATAGAAGTTCCCATAGGAACCTCAATTAATCCGTTATTTTCTACCTTTCCCGTTAGGGCAAAAACCTTGGTTCCTTTGCTATTTTCTGTGCCAATACTAGCGTACCAGTCCCCCCCTTCCCGAATAATGGGAACGATGTTTGCATAGGTTTCCACATTGTTAATAAGAGTGGGATCGCCCCATAACCCTAATTCTGCTGGGTAGGGAGGACGAGGGCGAGGAGTTCCTCTTTTGCCCTCTACCGAGGCGATCAAAGCGGTTTCTTCCCCACAGACAAACGCCCCTGCGCCCACTCTAATATCAATTTTGAAGTCAAAGGGAGAATCAAAGATTTGTGACCCCATTAAGCCGTATCGTTTCGCTTGTTGGATGGCTTTTTGCAGACGTTTGATGGCGAGGGGATATTCAGCGCGAATGTAGATATAGCCATGATTTGCCCCCACTGCATAGGCTGAGATTGCCATGCCTTCTAGCACACGGTGAGGATCGCTTTCTAAGACAGCCCGATCCATAAATGCCCCTGGATCACCTTCATCGGCGTTACAGATGACGTATTTTTGCTGTCCTGGCATTTTTGCCACCGTTGCCCATTTTACTCCTGTAGGATAACCTCCGCCACCTCTTCCCCTTAATCCGCTTTTTGTCACTTCTTGGGTAACATCATTGGGGGTCATTTCTAAGAGGACATGACGCAATTGTTGATAGCCTCCTTGACTAATATAATCATCAATACTTTCCGGGTCAATCTTGCCACTATTTTCGAGAACGATGGGCTGTTGATAAGCAAAGAAAGGATGAGTTAGATCTGTTTTTTCAGGTAATTTTTCTGGGTTTTCTTTACCGTTTAAACTATCAATAATAGCCTCAGCTTGTTCAGGTTTAACTTGTTGATATAGAGTATCATCGGGGTCAATTTCAATTAAAGGTCCTTGGCCACATAACCGCAAACAGCCAACAGAAGTAATTTCAATGTTTTCAGTTAGATTTGCATTTTTAACAGCAGTCTTTAAGTTTTCTATAACCGCTTTTGATCCTGAAGATAAACACCCTGCTGCGGTACAACATCTAACTCTTTTTCGTTTCTGCTGATGTTTAGTTTGGTTTTTTTCTTTAATTTCTAAGAGTTCTTCTAATTCCATTTGTCTTACTCTTCTTTTTGCCAATTTTTGATTCTTTCCAGTACATTTTCTGGCATTTGTTTACCTGCAACTTCTCCATCAAAAACCACTGCAGGAGCAATACCACAAGCTCCTAAGCATCGGGCAGATAGTAAAGAAACTTGTTTATCTGGTGTTGTTTCTCCTGATTTTATGCTTAATTCTTGTTGTAATGCTGCTAAAACTTTATTACTTCCTTTTACATAGCAAGCGGTTCCCAAGCAAACAACACAAGTGTGTTTTCCACTGGGTTTAAGAGAGAATAAGTGATAAAAAGTGGCAACACCATAAACTCGACTCAAAGGAAGTTTTAAGGCGTGGGCAACATATTCTAAAACATCGGGTTCTAGATACCCAAATGCTTCTTGTGCCTTGTGTAAAATTTCGATGAGGGCATCTTGACGGTAGTGATTCCGCTTCATGGTAATATCTATTATCTTGAAGCGTTTATCTACTTTTTGACCAGATTGTTGAGGCTTTTTGGTCAGGGTTTTAGTTTCCATATTTTTGCCTTTTATCTTACTTTCTATTATCTCATTTTTTGACTAGGCTGAAAACGACAACAAAGTTACGAAAATGTTAAAATTTTCCTCAATCTCAATAAAATTTACCTCTTTCCATGCTAAAAGAAAAGAGATGCTCTGAACTCCGATGTTAACTTTTTTTGATAAACAACAAAATGATTTCTAAATTCTGATGTTACAATAAAGAAAGAAAGAAAGGTTAAAAGTAAACGATAATAGTATTTAATCAGGAGAGAAAAATGAGATTCATTAATCCTAAAACAGATTATGCGTTTAAAAGAATTTTTGGTTCAAATCAAAGTAAGGAAATTTTAATCAGTTTTTTGAATGCAATTTTATATCAAGAAAAAGATGTTATTCAAGATTTAGAAATTTTAAATCCTTACTCTCCAGGGGCAAGTTTTAGTTTAAAAGATACTTATTTAGATGTTAAAGCAAAACTGGACAATAACACAACTGTCTTAATTGAAATGCAAGTGTTAAATAAATATGCTTTTGACAAAAGAGTTATGTATAATGCAGCTAAAAGTTACGCCAATCAATTAGACTCAGGAGAGAGATATATTTTACTTAATCCTGTGATTGCTTTAACCATTATTGACTTTATTATGTTTGATAACAATAGAGAAATTATTAACTCATTTGTTTTTCAAGAAGAAAAACAGAAATTTGTTTATAATGAGGAAATAAAGTTAGTTTTTCTGGAATTAAGAAAATTTAATAAATCTTTAGAGGAGTTAAATACTATTAGTGATAAATGGATTTACTTTATCAAAAATGCAACAGAATTGAGAGAAAAACCCACTAATTTTCAGTCGATACCTGCTTTAAACAAAGCATTAGAAATTGCTAATTTGGCTGGTTTAAATAGAGAGGAATTAGAAGAAATACAAAACCGAACTATTTGGTTAACTGATCAAGAAGGAATTACTCTATATGCACAAGAAAAAGGTCGAGAAGAAGGTCGAGAAGAAGGTCGAGAAGAAGGTATAATTGAAGGTAAAATACAGGGAAAAATTGAATTAATTATTACATTACTTCAACAAAAATTAGGAAAAATTTCTTTAAAAAATAGTCAAAAAATAGAACAACTATCTAGTCCAAAGATAGATACTATTATTGCCAGTATTTTTAATATTAATAGTTGGGAAGATTTAGAAAATATGTTAAACAGAAATCAACAAGAAGATTAAAATATTACTTTTTAAAAAGTATTTTATCAACTAATTAGCAACATCAAATATTTGTTTAGCTGTTAAGTTAAGATCAGGAAAAATCGGAGACATTAGAGTATTATTATCCCTAAATTGTTGGACTTGATATTCATCATCAACCAATTGATAAATAGAAATAGTCGGCTTTTTGGGATCACCAATATACCGCTTTCCTCCTAACCCTAAATAATCAACAATCCAATATTCAGCAATTCCTAAAGCTTCATAATCAATCAATTTATGTCCATAATCATAACCCCAATTACTGCTAACGACTTCTATCACTAAAGGGACTGTTTTTCCCTGTGTAATGGTCGACCTTGTTTTCCACAAAGGTTCATTATTTAAGTTAGATTGATCAAGAATAAGTACATCAGGGTTATAAGCAGATTTATTGGTATCAAGGGGCTTAATTAAAGCTTGTTTGGGTATCATATAAGTAAGACCAAGCTTTTCAATTTGTACCGCTAACTTAATGGTAAGAAAACTAATTACCTGTTCATGAGTTCCTATTGGTTGCATCTCAAAAATAGCCCCATCGTGTAATTCGTAACGTCCGTAACCGTCGGGATACCAGTCCCAAAATTCTTCTAATGTTATTGGTTGAGAAATTGTTGTAATCATAATTTATTAGTTATCAATTGTAAAGTTTAAAGTTGTCCTAATTCTCGTAATTTAGCTTCTAGTTCTTTAACTTTAGCTTCAGCTTCTTGCGCCCTAAGTTCAGCTTGTTTTGCCTTTTCTTGGGCTTCTTGTTCCTTTAATTCAGCTTTTTTTGCCCTTATTTCGGCTTCTTGTTTTAATTTTCCTAATTCTACATAGGTTAAAAAAGGTTCATCGATTGGGGTAAATAATTGTAAGTTATTTTCAGTCATTTCAAACCGAACTTTTAAACAGGGACTAATCCAGCCGTCCATTGTTTCAATTAAGTTTAACCTATTTTCTTCTCTTATCCAACCACACAGATCAATTTTATCAGGATCATATAGATAATATTCTTCTACTCCATAGCGATTATAAAACTCAAATTTTTGGCTCATTTCTGCTAACGTATTACCAGGGGAAAGTATTTCAAAGACAACTTGAGGAGAGATGTTATTTTCTTCCCATTGTTTATAAGAACCCCTATCACCTTTGGGACGACCAAATACTACCATAACATCAGGGGCGCGTCGTAGTTTATTATTCCCTTCAAGCGGATACCATAACAAGTCACCCGCAACGAAAACATTAGGGTTATCGACAAATAATAACTCTAAATTTTCTTTTATGGTAACAATTAATCGAAATTGTTTTGTATTATCGGCCATGGGTTGACCATCACTATCAGGATAGATAATATTGTTTTTAGTTTGGTTAGTTATCTGCTGTAGCATCATTTTTATGTTTTCTATGACAACATTAATTTGATTATATCGTGAAATAATTTAATTAATGTCGTCATTGTCTTTTTTTAGAAAACAATTCATAATAAAAACATTCAATTTCAATCTAGAGGAGTGGTCAAGAATATGATTACTATTCGTCCTAGTCAAGCAAGGGGTCACATTAACCTGAGTTGGCTTAATAGTAAACATACTTTTTCTTTTGGTAACTATTACGACCCAAATTACATGGGATTTGGTAATTTGCGAGTGATTAATGAAGATAAAATTGAAGCTGGCCAGGGTTTTGGTACTCACGGCCACCAAGATATGGAAATTATTACTTATATCTTAGATGGTGCATTACAACATAAAGATAGTATCGGTAATACTTCCATTATTCGTCCAGGAGACGTACAACGAATGTCTGCCGGAACAGGTATTGCTCACAGCGAGTTTAATGCTTCAAAAACTGATCAAGTTCACTTACTACAAATTTGGATTCTTCCTAACACACGGGGACTGGAACCTAGCTATGAAGAAAAGCATTTTCCTTCGGAAGAAAAACAGGGAAAATTAAGATTAGTTGCTTCTGGTGGGGGGAAAGATGATTCTGTCAAAATTAATCAGGATGTGGAGCTTTATGTTGTTGTTTTAAATAAAGGCGATCACATTAACTATAGTATTAATAGTAATCGATCTTTATGGATTCAAGCTGCCAAAGGTTCAGTACAAATTAATGGTCAAACTGTTAACAGTGGAGATGGTGCTGCCATTACTCAAGAAACTAAAATTGACCTAATTGCTACTAGCAATGATACTGAAATTTTACTGTTTGACTTAGCTTAATTATTAATGGAGAAAGGTTAAAGCTTATACAAGAATCATTTTTGATTTATTTTATTACGAAAATCAGCCATATCTGCATAAATTTTACGCGCCCGATTAACTCCTCCCAATGGTCGATATTCTTCTAAACAATTCCAAGGAGAAAAGGACTGCTTTTCGTCCATTTTTATCCGTTCTTGTGTATTAAATTTCTGTTGAAAAATCCTCAAAGTCGCTACTTTAATAAAAGGCGATTCTTTCTCATCCCATAACACTGTCGGATCTTCAATAGGCATTTTTTCGGCATCGGTTTGCAGTTGAATACAGAAGTCAAAATAAGCTTCTTTTTCGGCTAAATGCTTAATCATTGCTTCTCGTAAATAGTTGGTTTTGTCCTTAGCTGTTTCAATATTAAACTGTTCCCCTTCAATGTGAGGAAAAACAGCATATTTCATGGCAATATCCCCAAATTTATAAGGGGTTGCACTCCAATAATTGGCCTCTAAAGGACTTGTCATCACCTGACTTCGGACATTATTTAATAAAGGTAAAGAATAGGCGATCGCATCGTAAGATGGTTTTAACTCATCAGGAATATGTTGAGGTGTTCCATCTGCATTCATGGTAATTTTTCCATCTCTAATTCCATTAACAACGGGAAAAAAATCTAAATAAGCTTTAGCATCTCTGAGAAAAAATACGGGAGTATTAACTGCAATAAAATCTTGTTCATTGACCGCAGAATTTTCAAACGCTTTCGTCCCTTCAACCCCCATTAATTTAATGGAAATTCCTCGAATATCTCCCCTTGTATCCGGTTGAAAATTACCGTTTTCATCGGAGAAACCACTACCATTAGAAAAACGAACCCACATCGGATAAGTTTTTGGGTTGGCAAAAATCCCTACTTTTAATTGATCAGGTATATTTTCCTCAATAATAAACTCCCCTTGAAGATAACCATGACTTTTAGGATGTTGAGTTCTTGGAGTGGGAGAAAACTTATAATCTCTCATCAAAAATTCAAATATATTAACTAATTCTTCAATGGTTTGTGCTTCATCTTCTGGAAAGTATTCTTGACCAAGTTCTAACATATTGACCTCTTGATTATTTCTTTCTTTTGTTATAGCTAATATCATGCAATACTGCTCGGTTAAGGAAAATTGTCTGTTGAGACAAGCAGGGGGAGCAGGGGATGCAAGGGGAGCAGAGGGAGAAAATGGGACTTCCTCTAATGCCGCTAAGTTATCCGGAGTTATCCTGCGATCGCTGCGAACAGAAAACGTCTAAAATGTCTGCTATACCTGGGTTATAGCTATCAACACTTTTGCTAAACGACCCAATTAGCTGTCTGAAGTTGAAATAATAATTGAGAGGCTGTACGATTTCCTCGTTCTACAATTGGGGTATTAGGTGGTAATTTTTTCAATATGTTCAAAGATTCTTGATACATTTTAACGGCTCTTTTGTCATCTCCTTCTTGTGTATAAATGTGACTGAGATCTAGATAGGCTCCGACAGAAGATGGCTCTAAATAAATAATTTTCTTCAACAGGGATTTTGCTTCTTCGAGTTTTCCTGTTTCTTCAGCAATTTGTGCTAAGAGATAATGAGGAGCAATGGCAAAGCAATCTATTTGTAAAGCTCGATTTCCATTAGTAACAGCCTCTTCATAAAGTCCTTTATTGGCAGATATTTGAGCCAAAAGATAATAAGCTTGAAAGTTATTAGGATGATTTTTTAGCACTTTCTTTACTTTTTCTATGGCAGCATCATATCTCTCTTTTTTGATTAAGTCTTCTGCTGTTTTGAGAAGTTGATCATTGGTTAGTTGTTTAATCTCTGTTTTAGCAATAGAAGAAACAGGGTTATTTTTTAAGGATAGAGAAGAAGAAGCTAGGGATTTCTGAGTTAATTTAATAGGAGTTAACGGAGTAATTAATGGCTTACTAATATTTTGTTTCTCATGAGTAACGGCTAGTATGTGATTGATTTTTTCTGGGATTGAATTATTGGCTCGACGTTGATAAATTAATGATTGAGAGAAAACTTTTGCCGTAAACTTATGTAAGTTTTGTCCCGATAGTTCTGTGTGTCCCGTTAATAAATAGCCATGAGGATGTAGAGAGGCATGGAGTTTATCTAATACTGTGGCGATCGCTGTTAAATTAAAATAGATAAAAACATTTCGACAAATAAATAAATCAATTTCTCCAAAAGAGAAAGAATCTTTGACTAAATTGACAGAATGAAACCGTACCATACGTTTTATATTATCATCTAGATGGTATTGTTTTTTTACTTCTTTAAAGTAAGTTTGAATAACTGATGGACTAATCCCTCGTAGTGACCAAGGGTTATAAACACCGTTTTTTGCTTTTCTAAGAGCTTCTTGATTAATATCTACTCCTAAAATATCTAAGTTCCATTTATGATAATTTGGAATAAGCTGACTGAGCAGAATTGCCAAAGAATAAGGTTCTTCCCCTGTCGAACATCCTGCACTACAAACACGAATTGTTTTATCGATTTGCTTACGCTCGATAATTTCTGGAAAAATATGCTCTTGTAATAATTGAAGCTGTTGTTTATCTCGGAAAAAATAACTTTCATTATTGGTCAACAATGCGACAAGATATTGCCATTCTTTTTCGCTTTCTTGACTGTTATCTTTTAAAAAAAGATAGTAATCTTTTGGGTTAGATAAGTTAAGAACTTCTATTCTTAGTAACAGTTTATTGACGAAAGTTTCTCGATCTGAGTCTCGAACGACTAAACCTGTGCGCTTCGAGAGTAAGTGATGGAATGATGTTTGTAAGTCTGAAGATAATGAGGTTGGGTTGAGCATTTTAGGGAGTTTAGATAGTTTAGGAGTTTAGGAGTTTAGGAGTTCGGAGTTTAGTTTATTGTTCATTGTCTCCCCGTCTCCCAGTCAGTTCACTCTAGTAGTTTAGATACTTAACAATTCTTATATTTGGACTTGCTAGGGTTGCTGAATTTGTGTAAGTAAAGGAGCGATTTCTTGGAGAGGAAGAATATGTTTTGCAGCACCTATTTCTATGGCTGCTTGAGGCATTCCAAAAACGATACAACTTTTTTCATCTTGAGCAATTGTCATTCCTCCTATTTCTGCGATCGCCTTCATTCCGGTTGCTCCATCTCTTCCCATTCCTGTTAATAAAATTCCCAGACTTTTCCTACCATAAAATTTAGCAACTGATTGAAACATAACTGTAGCTGAAGGACAATGTCCGTCTACTGCTTCTGTAGAAGTGTGAATAAATTGACCTTGAGATGTCAGTTGTAAATGGCTATTTTCAGGAGCAAAATAAACCGTTCCAGGTCGGGGATACTCTCCTTTTTGAGCAATTTTAATTCTGAGTTGAGACTCTCCATCTAGCCAATTAACTAATCCTTCTAAAAAACCTGGACTAATATGTTGGGTACAAATAATGGGAACGGGAAAGTTTTTTGGCAGTGGACTGATAACTTGATTTAATGCTCTTGGCCCCCCTGTGGAAACCCCAATAGCAACGACTTTAACCGGAAAAGGAGCAATATCTTGAGTTGCTTTTAAGTAAGCAATAGTGTTTCCTTTCTCTTGTTCTGATATCTTCTTGATTGCTTGAGAAGTGGAGACTGTTTGAGTAGATAATAATTTAGTATTAATTGAAGAAGCAACAGTTTGTCGAAGAGGTTTCGTAAAGACACTGACTCCCGATATGACTTTAATTTTATCTAATAACTGTTCTTTAACTTTTTCATAATCTGATTCTAGACCTGTATTTGGTTTAGGAAATACATCTAATGCTCCCGCTTGTAAGAGTTTAAAAACATTCTTCGTGTCATATTTTTGTACCGAATTACTGATGACTAAAATGGGTCTAGGATATTTGGCCATGACTTGTTGCGTCAACTCTAAACCATCCATGCCTTTCATCGTGAGATCAGTACAAATCACTTCGGGATTAAGCTTAGGAATCAACCCTAGGGCTTCTTTTCCGTTACTCGCTGTGCCAACAACCGCAATCTCAGGACAAGATTTTAGTAGTCTTTGGAGAATGTTTAAAGCTACGGGAGAATCTTCAACTAATAAAACTTTAATAGGCGGTTGGCTCATGATTTTTGGTTAGAGTCGAATTAAAGTTATTACAGAGTTCAGGAGGGCGCGCTTTCGCCCGTGCTAGACTACGTCGCTCTTTGAGTCCGCAACAGAATAGTTAATAAGTTTCAAGATCAAGTATTCTGAACGAATGCACTCCTGAACTTCTACACTCCTACACTCCTTAACCCTACTTCAAAGGCTTAGCAACAACCTTTTTATTAGCCAAGACTTTGATCTTAGTGACTAAATTTTTTTGAAGTGCTTCTCCATCGCTTGATCCACCTTGGGGTTTGGGCATAATTTCTAATGCACCTGCTTTCATGGCTTCAAATCGATTGTCAATGTCGCTTTTTTGTACAACATTACTTAAGACTAAGATGGGCATGGGGTAGTTAGCCATAACTTGTTTGATTAATTCAATACCATCCATATTGGGCATATGAAGGTCTGTTACCATGACTTGGGGTTTTGCTTGGGGCAATAAAGACAAGGCTTGTTGCCCATCACTGGCGGTTCCTACGATTTCAACTTCTGGGCAAGATTGAAGGAGTCTTTTATACAGTCCTAAAGCAACGGGAGAATCTTCGACTAAGAAAACTTTGATTTTAGAGTCTGACATTTTTTTGTACCTCGATTTGAATAGTTATTGGGTGGTGGGTGGTAGGGAGTTTGGGAGTTTGGGAGTTCGGACAAAGTCCGTGCTAGGTAACAGAATAGTTAACAAGTTTGAAGATCAAATCTCCTACACTCCTGCACTTCTACACTCCTAAATAAACCGTCTCAACGTCTCGATCAGGATTTTTTGCTCGAAATCACCTTTGGTTAGGTAAGCATTCGCCCCTGCTTGCGCCCCTCGACGTTTATCGGTTTCAGATGCCAAGGTGGTGACGAGAATAATGGGTAATTCGTTATATTCTCGATACTGGCGAATCTTGGCAGTGAGGTCTAAGCCACTGAGATTAGGCATTTCTACATCAGAAACCACTGCATCGAAACGGCCGGCTCTCAATTTGTTAAAGCCCTCTAATCCGTCCACAGCAATGGTTACGTCATAACCTGCCCCCTCTAATAAACGTTTCATTTGCGTCCGAATGATGATGGAATCTTCCACCAATAGCAGTTTAGATTTTGTCTGTTTCTGCTGAGTTTGTTGGGAAACGGTTGCGCCGCCTCCCCCTTGTACGGATTTGAGCAAGTCTTGAGGGTTGAGAACCATGCAAACTTGCCCATCTCCAAGAATGGTGGCACCATTAATGTTGCGAATACGCTTGAGTAACTTGCTTTGGGGTTTTAAGACGATGTCCTGTTGGTCAAGGATGTCATCGACGAGAATACCCAAGCGGTTGGTGCCAAATTTTAAAATGATGCAAGAAAGAGTCTTGGCACCCGTATCAATAGCTTTGGCAGAAGTAGGAACAGTAACGGGTAATTCTAGGAGATCGACTAACCAAGTAATGGATACAGGTTGACCTCCAAAGGTAATGGCTTGGGTTCCTTCTAGGGCAAAGATATCATCACGGGAGATAAGCAGCATGGTTTCTACTGCTTCTAAAGGCATGGCGTAGGAAGTTTCATTAACTTCTACAATTAACACCTGACTGGTAGCTAAGCTGGTGCTTAATTGCAAGCGAAACTCACATCCCATTCCTGGGGTAGATTCGACTTGAATAGACCCTTTGAGCCGTTCGACGTTGGCGCGAACGACATCTAAACCCACCCCTCTACCAGAAATCTCGCTGACTTCTGTACGGGTGGAAAATCCAGAGGAGAAGATAAGGGATTGAATCTCAGGGCTGGTCATTTTTTCCAGTTCTTCTTCGCTAAAAACACCACGCCGTATCGCTGTGCGTTTAATGGTTTCGAGATTTAATCCTCGACCATCATCAGTGATGTCAATGGCGATCATGCTACCCGTTTGATAACCGCGTAGACGAATGGTAGCAGTGGGGGATTTTCCGTTTTTCTCCCGTTCTTGAGGGGTTTCGATACCATGATCCACTGCATTACGAAGGATGTGCATCAGGGGATCTTTCATTTCTTCAAGAACCCGCTTGTCTGCTAAAGTGTCTCCTCCTTCGATGACCAGATTAATTTGTTTGCCCTGCTGTTTGGCTAAATCCCTTACCATACGAGGAAAGACTGCAAAAATGGTTGATAAGGGCAACAGTCGTAGGTTTTTGACCTCTGCTTCTAATTCGTTAGAAACAATCTCTAAACTGGCGTTATCTTCGTAGGCAGCATTTTTTAACTGACTAATAATGGTTCCCAGTTGTTCTAAGCGTTGTTCGGCATGGTTGTAGAACTTTTGGAGTTGCTGAGAATGACCATTAAGGGATTCTTGTTTGAAAAGGGAACGATTAACCGAAACATCTCGACTCCATTCTTCCCATAGGTTAACAATGGATTCAATACCAGTCATACGCTCGGCAATTCGCAGTTTAGTAACCCCTAACTCTCCTACTTGTCGGATTAAGGTATCCAGTTTGGCTGCTTCAACCCGAATGGTTTCTAGGGTATCGGTGGCAGCGCGAACGGGTTGTTGTGGGGTAACTGGGTCTTGTTTTTCTTTGATAGCCACTGGCTGAGGGCTAACCGCCACTGGTTCAGGACTGCTAGGGGTTTCAGTCAACAGCCCATCATCATCAAACAAATCTGTTTCTTGCGCAATAACAGCGTCAGAGGCACTGTGACCATTACCATTACCGTTATCATCGCTTTGGGCCCCCATTAAATTGGCCAAAACCAGGAAAAGCACCACGTCTGCGGGTTCCCCTGTGACGGCTTCATGAACCAGCTTACGGGTCGCATCTAGTCCAGCATGAAGGCGATCGCATAAATCGGGCGTAAGGACACTTTTCCCGTTTTTGATAGCGACTAAGCAATCTTCCATCTGGTGGGTCAAGGTTTCCACATCTTCAACTCCTAACATTCTGGAGTCGCCTTTGAGGGTATGGGCTTCCCGTAGAAATTCCTCGATTTTACCTTGATCATCGGGCTGTTTTTCGAGATGAATTAAGGCATCTTCGAGCTTTTGTAAGCGTTCTGGGGTAACGGTTTTATAAACATCTCTAAGTTCGTCGTCTTCGATATACATAGGAGTTTGGGGGATAGGAGTTTCAAGAGTTCAGGCTCTAAACAATTGCTTGTAACTCTTTTGCGTCGTTGCTGAGCTTGTCGGTAGTGACTTTGACTTGGTTAATTCCTGCGGTGGTTTCTTTGGTACCGATGGTTAATTCGTTCATGGCGGAGATGACTTGCTGTACCGCAACAGCTTGTTGTTTGGCACTCAGGGAGATTTGTTGGCTGTTGACGAATACCCGTTCAATGGAGTTTTTCACCCCAGTAAAGGTTTCGGCGGTTCCTTGGGCTAATTCGATACTTTCGTTAGCTTTTTTGGTTCCTTCATCTGTTACCATCACGGTGGAGTTCATGGCAGCTTGAACGTCGTTGGCCAGGAGACTAATTTTCTCGGCGGATTTCTTACTTTCATCGGCTAATTTGCGAATTTCACTGGCAACAACGGTAAATCCTTTTCCTTGCTCTCCTGCTCTGGCTGCTTCTACCGCCGCGTTTAGGGCAAGCATATTGGTTTGGTTAGCGAGGTCTCCTACTAGGTCGGAAATACTGGAAATTTGACCAGTTTGTTCGCTGAGGCGCATAATTTGTTCGGCGATCGCCCCTACATTGTCTTTGAGAATCTTCATTCCCTGCATGGTTTGTTCTACCACTAAGGTTCCGTTTTCGGCTAACTGTTGAGCATTACGCGCCCCTTCGGCAGATTCTTCGGCTTGTTCTGCCGCTTTGAGAGAAGCCGAACCCAACTCATCCATTGTGGTCGTGGTTTGGGCAACGGAGGTGGCTTGTTCGTTGATGGTGCGTGCTTGTTGTTCTACGGTAGTAGAAATTTCATTGGCACCAACAGCAACGGCATTGGCTGCATCGTCAATGGGTTTCATGATCAGGCGAGACACCACGAAGGAGATATAAATACCTACTCCTAAATTCACAACCCAACCACCCCAGTTAATTAAATTAGCAATGACCTGGAGGCGTTCAGATGCTTTGATGCGTTCGTTTAGTAAGGTGTCTTCTTCATCTACCATTTCCTGCATCGCAACTCGCATTTCGTCCATGATGTTCTTCCCTAGATCTGAAAGTACCAATTGTCTAGTTTCTTCGAGTTTTCCGGCTTTGGTGAGGCTAATGGTTTCTGCTAACTCAGCAAATTTTTTTTCGGCGTTCACCTGCACATTGTTTGCTCTTTCAACCTGCTTGGGGTTGTCATCCACCAATTCTTTTAACCCTTCTATGAGAGGGGTAAAATTTTCTCGTCCAGTGTTATAGTCTGCTAAGTATCTTTCTTCTCTGGTATAGATAAAGCCTCGTTGTCCTGTTTCTGCATCCACTAACGCTTTTTCGATCGATTTCAGGTCTAGTTTTACCTTATAGGTGTGATCAACCCAGTCTTGAGACTCTGCTAACTTAATTTGACTCCATTGGTTAACTCCAGTGGTTATCCCTGCGATGGTGACGATAACACCAAAACCGAGGGGGACAATTTGATTAACTTTAAGTTTACGTTCCATGTTGATTTTTTCCTTGAAAATTAGTTTAGATTGGACAAAAAACTTGAAATATTGGGAACTTCAAGTTTTTTTCGTCTTTTTCGACAATATTTTCAGCCGATAAATCGGAAGTCTCGTGATTAGCATTTGCGATAAAATTAAGCAGCTTCGTTCACTTCTAAATTCCCTTGGGTAATAATTTTAGGTAAGTCGAGAATGGTTAACATTTTGTCTGCATAAGCAGCCGTTCCTCTTAGATATTCATGGCTGCTAGACTCCACAGCCATTGGTACGGGATTAATTTTGCTTTGCGGTAAATACATGACATCAAAGACTTCATCAACGGGTAGTCCTGCTACCACTTCATCGACTTCAATAACAACTGCTTTAGAAGTATTTTTGTCCGTCTTTATTGGTAAATTTAAGGAACTTCTTAGATCTACCAAGGTGACAATTTCTCCCCGCAAATTTATATTGCCCAAAATATGTTGAGGACAACAGGGAATCGAAGTAACATTACAAATGTTAATAAACTCCCTTACGGTGTCTAAATCTAGGCCAAAGTATTCCCCATTGAGACTAATAATGGCTAGGGGAAGTTGTTCGGTTATATCCGTAATGGTTTCTAGGGTTGCTTGTCGCAAATTATCAGCCCGTCGCCGAAAAATTGCCCGTTCTTCTGGGGTAGCATTAGGACAACACAAGTCATAAAAATTGCTAATGACTTTTACCTTGTCTTGCACCTCACTGTCTTCTAAGTTCTCCGTCTCTTCTACTAAATCTTTAACCTCATCAGGTTCTCGAATTAACGCTTCAGGATTGAGCAGAATAATCGTACTATCATTGACTTTTGCCATCCCTGAAATAAAGGCAGGATTAATATTGTTTGTGCGTCCATAATCTATCTCTTTTTCAATGATTTCTGACGCAATTTCTTTAACTTCATGAACAGTATTAACAATGATTCCAATCTGTAAATTGTTCCAATCTAAAACAATGATACTGTCAGTCAGTTGGCATCTAGTCAAAGGATTTCCTAATCTTAAATCTAGGTCCATTACGGGTAGCAATTTTTCTCTTAAATTAAGAATACCGACAATATCAATGGGGGCTTCAGCAATGGGAATAAGTTCAGGTAATAGAAAAATTTCTTTCACTAAATTGGCATCTATTCCATACTGAATGTCATGAAGATGAAAAATTAAATAGGGTTTGGTGTTCATAGCTATTATTTGGGAGTATCAAAGTTTGGGAACATACTATTTTTGTAAGCGAATCTCTCAAAGCAACATTAGATAAAGGTTTCAGCCATATTAAAATGGCTAATTGGCAAAATTGGGAGCCTCCCCTCATTTAAGTATTCCCACAATCAACAAATTCATTAACAACCCTTAACAATGTTTCGGCATCAAATGGTTTAACTAAATAGCGATTTGTTCCAACCAATTTACCTTTAACTTTATCAAAAAGCCCATCTCTGGCTGTTACCATGATAATCGGGAGGTCGGAGAATTTAGGAATACTTCTTAGGGTTTTGCATACTTGTAACCCATCGATATCAGGCATGGTGAGATCAAGCAAGAGTAAAGAAACTTGATGTTTATTGAGTAGATGAAGAGCATGTGTCGCATTACTTGATAATAAAAGATGGCAGCGATCATCCAAGATTCTTCTAATAGTTGTTTGTACAATCAGACTATCATCAACTGACAAAATAGTTGGTTTATCATTCTTACCAGTTTGGATTTTTTCTTCAAAAATAACCCAATTTTGTTTTGACCAATCAGAATATATTTTCTTGATCGTCTGAAGGTCTTTTCCCATTTGGGTAGCAATAACTTCTAGAGTTCTTTCCCCATCTGTCCATTTCTGTAAATGTTGCCTGACAGTCTGATCTGAAATATTCTCTAGTCCATTTATTGGTAAATAAACAACTGAGTTAGCTCCAGGAATAATCGGATTTGTCTGATTTTTTTTGAGATAATATGTAAAACCATTTGTCTCCTTTAATAATCTCAAAAAAGTTTCTTCATTAGCTTTTTTATGTTGTTCTAGCCAGTTCCTGAGAAGGGGGTCTCCGTCCATTATAGAAACTCCAAAACATATTAGTAACCTTGTGAATATATCTTGTTTGATCGTAGGCATTTTCAGGACTATCCTTCTTCTTTTAGAGTTAGTGCTATATATGGATTTTGCTGGTTTCCTTGGTTACTGTTACTATGGCTAATTTTGATGTCCAAAGCCGTGATCAACTCGAAAGTAACTGTTGTTCTCAATCACAACTTGTATGTGATCTTACTTTTCAGTAAAGAATTAGGATTAATTCCTGGTTCATCTCTATTTTATCAAGGAGTAAAAGTCACTAAGAATAAAGGATTTGCTGGGGTAAATTTAACCGTTATGTTAAGTTTTGCTACATTTAGCAGTTAAGTGACAATATAACTGTATAGTAATAAACTGAAATAGAAATGACAGCAGTGGTTTGATGGCTGAAGACAGAGAGAGTAATTTTCGTCTAAAGTCTAACGTCTGACTGTTAACAAGAGGTATTGATCATGAGTAATAACTTAGCCCTCAAGCTTCGGGAAGGAACCAGTCATTCTCACACCTTGGCAGAGAATACAGCCTTTACCAAGTGTTTTCTCAAGGGTATTGTAGAAAGAGACCCCTTCCGTAAACTTTTAGCTGACTTTTATTTCTTATATTCTACCCTAGAAGAAGAATTAGAACGTCATAAAGATGATCCTGTTATTAGTAAGATTTATTTTCCCGAATTAAACCGCAAACAAAACTTAGCAAAAGACCTAGAATACTACTACGGAGAAAATTGGGCAGCCGATATTTTTCCATCAGTTGCGGGTCAAACTTATGTAGCAAGAATTCGGGAAGTTTCTCAGAGTGAACCTGCTTTATTAGTTGCCCATTCTTATGTGCGTTATATGGGTGATTTATCTGGAGGTCAAAGCTTAAAAAATATTGCTCGTTCAGCCTTAGAATTACCTGCGGATCAAGGAACCCAATTCTATGAATTTGAGCAAATTTCTACTGCAGAAGCCAGACGGGAATTCAAAGGAAAATATCGTGATGGTTTAAACGCTTTACCTATCGATGAAACCGTAGAACAAAAGATTGTTGATGAAGCAAACCATGCCTTCAAATTAAACCGTGATGTGGTGCATGAATTAGAAGCTGATGTCAAAGAAGCGATCGGCGATCATGTGTTTGAATTAATCACTCGTCAAGAAATTCCTGGGGCAACAGAACATCCTCATGGTCAGGGTCATCCACACAATTTAGCGGTTGCAGAATAAAGCTGTCAATCCTGTTATTACTAAGGGGAAAAAGTCAGAAAAATAAACAATTGAGTTGCTATTTTTATTGAACTGACTCCCCCTTTTTTTGTGATCTATCCTACCTAATTTTTCAACTATTGAGAGGCTAATCAAGACCATGAACTTAACAGCTAAAACCATTGAGTTTGACCAAAATTTGATCAAAAAATATGATAAATCTTTACCAAGATATACCAGTTATCCCCCGGCAACGGAACTAAAAACAAAAGTAGGAGAACTGGAATTTAGAGCCGGAATTGCAGCAGGAAACCATAAAAATACACCTCTTTCCCTCTATTGTCATATTCCTTTTTGCGAAACTGCTTGTTATTTTTGTGGCTGTAATACGATTATTACAGGAAATAAAAAAGTTGCCCCTCCTTACTTAGAATATTTAATTAAAGATATAGAAAGAACCGCAGAACTTATTTCTGATAATCGCAGTGTCAATCAAATTCATTGGGGAGGCGGAACTCCAAATTACTTAAATCAATCCCAAATTGATCAATTATTTAACACTTTAGTTAAAAACTTTAATATAGATAAAGATGCTGAGATATCGATTGAAGTTAATCCTAGATATCTAGATAGAAATTTGGTCTTTTTCTTGAGAAAGTTAGGATTTAATCGTATTAGTTTTGGGATTCAGGACTTTGACCCTAAAGTACAGAAAGTTATTAACCGTGTCCAACCCGAAGAAATGTTATTTAATGTTATGGGTTGGATGAGAGAAGCTGAGTTTGAAAGTGTCAATGTTGATCTGATTTATGGACTTCCTTATCAAAACCGACACACCTTTAAAAAGACAGTTCAAAAAACTATAGAATTAGATCCCGATCGCATTGCTGTCTTTAACTTTGCTTATATTCCTTGGATAAAACCAGCACAAAAAAATCTCCCCGTTGATGAACTTCCCAATGCGTCAGAAAAATTGGCCATTTTACAAATGACCATCGAAGAATTCAACAATAATAATTATTTATTCATCGGAATGGATCACTTTGCTAAACCCAATGATGAATTAGCGATCGCTCAATCACAAGGAGATTTACACCGTAATTTTCAAGGGTATACTACGAAACCAGAATCCGATCTTTTAGCCTTTGGTATGACATCAATTAGTATGTTACACGATGTCTATGTTCAAAATCATAAGAAAATAAAAGACTACTATAAAGTCTTAGATGAAGGACATTTACCCATTGAAAAAGGCGTTACTTTGAGCAAAGATGATATCATTCGTCGTGCCGTTATTATGGAATTAATGTGTCAGTCTCAACTCTATAAAGATCGCATTGAAGAGAAATATAATCTCAATTTTGATCTTGATTTTGACGAATATTTTGCCCAAGAATTAATCGATCTCAAACCCTTAGAAGCTGATGGATTAATTCATTTACATAGCGATCGTCTAGAAGTCACTAATACCGGCCGTTGGTTAATCAGAAATATTGCAGCAGTGTTTGATCCTTATCTTAAGGGACGGAAAGAACAGTCCTTTTCTAAGGCTATTTAATAGAGAGTGTGGGGGATTAATTTCCCCCAATTTCTAACTTTAACCCCCCTGGCGAGAAATCCCCGATTGAGCAAGGAAGCTCGCGGAGGTTTCCTCCGCAAGATCCGGTCTTGCTTGAGGGACGAAAATCTCCGGATGAAAGCCAGGGCAGGGGTTTTGTGATACACTGAAAGTGGCCGTAAGGTAAGAACCTGAATCGCAGCCCAAGTTGGAAT